>Ga0265319_1000013_pt1 | contig 180699 bp, 151 predicted proteins | sample 4824metaG_FD_192443 | JGI IMG/M metagenome (GOLD analysis project Ga0265319, IMG submission 192443) | Rhizosphere microbial communities from Carex aquatilis grown in University of Washington, Seatle, WA, United States - 4-8-24 metaG | ecosystem: Host-associated > Plants > Roots > Rhizosphere >... | reverse complement strand
CCAAGTCCTGGAACGAACGACATTTACCAACTTTCCACCCAAGGCAACACGGCCAACCCGAACAAGCCAGACGCCCTCAATTACTACACCGACAACAATCCGCCCCCCGGTCAGACCTTCACCACCGGCACCAACGCGATGAGACTCGTGTCGGTCGCCATCAAGACGGCGGGATTGGACTCCGGCGGCGGCTACGGCACGCCCGCGAGCACGCCGACGTATTATCTGAGCATTTACTCGGTGAGCGGCAGCACGGCGTCGCTGCTCATCACGGTCAGCGCGGCGAATCCCGGTTTCACCGACGGCGACTGGCTGAAATGGAGCGGGCTGAACGTGCCGCTGGGCACGAACAAAACCTACGCTTATGCTTTCGGCAGACAGCCATCTGGCGGCGGCTATGTGGCGCTGGCCGTGGCCACAAACACCTACGCCGGTGGCGAAATCGCGCTCGTTCCCATCAGCAGCGGCACAATCACCACCGGCAGCAGCCACAAGTTTGACGCGGTGTTCGATGTTGGTCTGCAACCGGCGGCGACCAACATACCCGCCTCCATGCCGTGGCCGGTTCCGACTTACGGATGGAACTTGGGAGATACATTGGAAGCCACTTGGGGAGTGCCGAGTTTTACGGCGGCACCGTTCTATACTGCCGCTAACGCCGGGTTTAACGCTGTTCGCATTCCCTGCGCGTGGGATTTCAATGCCACCACCAACATCAGCGGCGGCGTCACCAACTATCCGATCAATCCCGCTTTCATGGCGAAGGTCAAACAGACGGTTGACTACGCTATCGCGGCGGGAATGTATGTCGTCATCAATGATCACTGGGACGACGGCTGGCTGGAAAACAACATCGGCACAAACGTGGATGCGAACATCAACGCGAAGATGAAGTCTTACTGGATGCAGATCGCCACCAACTTTGCCGGTTATGACAACCATTTGCTCTTTGCCGCCGCGAACGAACCAAACGTGAACAATACTGCGGAAGAGGTCACGTTGATGTATTATTATCAGACGTTCGTCAATGCGGTCCGCGCCACCGGCGGCAATAATACCAATCGCTGGCTGGTGATTCAAAACGTATCGGACCCGACGTGGATGAATGCCTTGCCGACGGATACCGCTTCCAATCGGATCATGGTCGAATATCATTGCTACTCGCCAGTGCAACTTGCGATTTTGTCGAGCGATGCGTCGTGGGGCATTGCGCAATATTTTTGGGGACAGGCTTACCATTACGCCGCCGACCCGACCCGCAACTGCGTCGCGCCCGAAGAAGGAGACATAGACGAGGGATTCCAACAACTGGCCGACCAATACGTCAGCAAGGGCATTCCGGTAATGATCGGCGAATTCGGAGCGGCTTCGAAACCTAGTCTTGCAGCCACAAACGCCACGGAGTCCGCCTGGAATATTGCATCCGAGTATTATTGGCACAAGTATGTCGCCGAATCCGCCCGTGGTCACGGACTCAGCCCGTTTTTTTGGAGCACTCCCGGCACTCCGTTCGATTGGACTTCGGGCGCAGTCAATGACGCCCAAAAGATTTCCGCTTTAACTGGCGGAGCCGCGCCGCCGCCGCCGAACGGCGCTCCCTACGCGCCGTCGGGACTTACTGCGACAATCAGCAACAACAATGTCGTTTTGTCTTGGACTGCCGGCAGCGGAGCGACCAGCTATAATCTTTATCGGGCAGCGGAAGGCGGTTACGAAGGCACTAATCCAATTGTCACCGGCATCACTGGCACGTCCTATACCAATACCAGCCTCAACAGTGGCACCACTTATTATTACCAAGTGGTCGCAGTCAACGGCGCCGGGCTGTCCGGTTTTTCAGCCGAAGCCCACGCGACGACTTCCGGCGTCAACCTGGATCCGGCGCAATATAATTTTGAAACCGATCCGCAGGGTTGGTCGGGAGGAGGCGGCATCGTTTCCGGCGTCGCGACTTCCACCGCGCAGCACTATGCCGGCAACCAGTCGCTGGTCGTGAATTTCAATGGCTCATCCTCAGGCACCGCGTCTCCGTCCGCGGGCAACGTGGCGGTGGTTCCGGGGACGACGATTACTTTCCACGTCTGGATCCCGAGCGGCAGCCAGGTCACCGCGCTCCAGCCCTTTATGCTGTATAATAATTACACATGGGCCGCTAACTATTATGGAAGTTTCACCGCCAACGCATGGAACACTCTTACACTGACCGTGCCGACGAACGCCGTTTCGCCATTGCAGAGTCTCGGCGTTCAATTTATCACCAGCGCCGGCTGGACGGGCACCTGTTACATTGATTCCGTTTCATTGACCACTTCTTCACCGGACTTCAACCTGTCCGCAAATCCAACCAGCCTGACAGTGAATGGCGGGACGAACGGCACGAGCGCCATCACGGTGACTCCAACCGATGGCCTGAATGCGTGCTATACGTTGAGTGCAAGCAATCTTCCGAATGGAGTTTCAGCCACCTTTGCAACGAATCCGATTACTGGCGGAACGGATGTGGTGACGCTCACGGCATCGAATAACATAATTTCCGGCACGACGAACGTCACCGTCATCGCCACCGCCGGATTGATCAGCCATACGACCACGGTCGCCCTGACGCTGATTGGCAACACTCCGCCGACTCTGGCTGCGATCACCAATCGCACGGTGAACGTCGGCCAGACGGTTGCTTTCACCGCCAGCGCCACGGACACCGACTCGCCGCCGCAGACGCTCACTTATGCGCTGCTCGCCGGCGCGACCAACGCGACGCTGAACACCAACAGCGGCGCGTTTTCATTCCGCCCGCTCGTCACGCAGGCGAACTCGACGAACAATTTTACGCTGAAGGTTTCCGACAGCGGCTCGCCCAGTTTGAGCACCACGCAAAGTTTTGCCGTCTTCGTCAATCCGCTTTCAGCGCCGGGCATCAGCAACGTATCATTCGCGGGCGGGAAGTTCAGCTTCCAGGTCAGCGGCCAAAGCGGGCCGGATTATGCGATTGAAACCTCGACCAACCTCACGCAATGGAGCGACGTTTTCACCACCAATTCGCCCACGCCGCCGTTTGTGTGGATGGATTCCAATTCGCCCGCCGCGCCACAGCGTTTTTACCGCGTCAAACTCGGCCCGCCTCTGCCATAATCAGTCATTTTTAGCTTAAAATGAGTTGCGATCCATAAAGGTGTCTAAAGGTGTCAGTCCTTCGTCCACCTATTTCCAAACCGAGTCGAGAATTTTTTGATTCCAAAAGGTCCTTGCGGACTGCCATCGTTTGCAGACGCCATCGTCTTTTAACCACCAAGGCTCCAAGGCACAAAGCCAAACCTTAGTGTCTTCGTGTCCTGGTGGTTTGACTTGTCTTCACATTCCCACGCGCCCGAAATAAATGAGGTCAAGGTTGTGGCTTGAAGCACGGATTCACAATATGACCACCAGATAAACCGCCACTGCAAGCCCGATGACGGCGAGTAGTATCGCCACCAAATAGGCGAAGGCCGGGCCGTAGGTCTGCCTGAATTGGCCGCGGTCAAGCGCTTTGATGTAACGATGATGCCGGATGGCGGCGATGATGTTCACCACGATGCCCAGCACAATCAGGGCAACGCCGGCCGGCAGGGAAAAGCCGTGAGCCGGCGGGGCTGGGACGTTGTTGCTGACGGAGACCTCGCGCAAAAACAATCCGAAGCGGGCGACGACAAAACCGAATCCCATGAGAGCGATGCCCGTCCTCAACCACGCCAGGAAAGTGCGTTCGGCCGCCATGTAAATACGCGGGTCAGTGGCGGAATCCTGAATTTCATTCATGCCATGCAGCCTAGACAAAAATCCCGATGAGTGAAAGCCGGAATTACGATTCAAAACTTATTCCTGAAGTTTCGCAGAGGACGCTTGCCGGAATGGTGTCGAGAAATTTTGCACACGGATTGCACGGATTTTCACAGATTCGGATTTAATCAGTGTGAATTAGTGAAATCCGTGTCAAAGGTCTTTGCAGACGGCCATCGTTTGCACGCAGCCACCATTTTCAGAAGAAGAATCATCCGGCGGGAATCGCAAAAACGAAATTTGTTTAATGCCGTTGTCAGCGCGCTGTCGCGTGGATAGTTTAGGCGCAGCCCGTATGATGCCCACCCAACAACTGGCGACGTTGAAATCGGCGGATTGCCGGGTCGCGGTTGACAATCTCACGCGCCAGCTTTACGCCACCGACGCGTCGCCCTATCAAATCGTGCCTCTGGCGGTGGCCTTCCCCAAAAACGCGATGCAGGCGAGCTCGGTCATTCAGGCGGCGGCACAGGCCGGAGTGTCGGTGACGCCGCGCGGCGCGGGCACGGGACTTTCCGGCGGGGCGATCGGCGACGGTCTGGTGATCGATTTTGCGCGATACAACCGCTGGGTTTTCAAACTTGATCTGGAGAAACGGACTGTCCGCGTCGGCGCGGGCGCCGTGCTGGACCAGTTGAACGACTTTTTGCGGTCGTCTGAATTTCATTTCGGGCCGGACGTGGCGACGAGTTCACGCGCGACGCTGGGCGGGATGACCGCGAATGATTCTTCCGGAACGCACGCGCCGGTTTATGGCACCACCGGCATGCACGTGAGCGAACTGGAAATCGTCCTCGCCAATGGCGAGATCGTGAAGGTCGGGCCAAAGCACAACACTTTACAGCGGCAGCGCAACATGGTGGAGGATTTGCTCGTTTTAAATTCGCTCCAGATCGCCGAGCATTTTCCGCCGGGATTGTTGAAGCGCTGGCCGGGTTACGCGCTCGCGCGCGCGCTCGATGAACCCAAAAACCTGTTGCACATGCTTTGCGGCAGCGAAGGGACGCTTGCGGCCATCACTTCCGCCGAATTAAAAATCGTTCCGGTGCCGGCGGAGCGCGGCGTCGGGTTGATTTTCTTTTCTTCCGTGACCGAGGCGTTGCAGGCCGCCGGACTGCTGCTCGATTTGAAACCCGCGGCGGTCGAGCACATCGACCGCCCGCTGTTCGACCAGACGCGCGGCAAGCGCGAGTTTCAGGCCGCACGCGATCTGCTCGAACTCGACACCAAATACTGCGAATCCATCTTGATCGTCGAATTTTTCGATGATGCCCACGGACGGCTCGCACAACTGAAAAAATTGAAGCTGGGCCTGCGCACGTTGATTTTGAAGACCAAGGCGGAAGCCAGTCTCGTCTGGGCGATGCGCAAAGCGGGCCTATCGTTGCTCACGAGCCGGAAGGGCGGTGCGAAGCCTGCCTGCTTCATCGAAGACGCGGCGGTGCGTCCGCGGGATTTGCCGGCATACGTTTCAGGTCTGCAAGAATTGATGGAGCGCGTGGGCGTAGAGGCTTCTTTTTACGGCCACGCGGCGGCGGGACTGCTCCATGTGCGGCCGGTGCTTGATCTGCACGACGCGGAGGATTTGAAAAAATACCGGCAGATCGCCGATGAGACAGCCGCGCTCGTGCTGCAATTCAAAGGCTCGATCGCCGGCGAACACGGCGTCGGCATCGCGCGGACGGAATTTCTGGAGCAACAGGTCGGCGAGGAGATTTACATGGTCATGCGGCAGATCAAACAGTCGTTCGACCCGCACAACCTGTTCAACCCGGGCAAAATCATTTCCGACGGAATCTTCAAAATCGACAAGCACCTGCGCGTGGAGACGGATGCAAAGCTGCCGTTTGAACCGCAGCTCGCGTTTGCGGCCAGGGACGATTCGTTCACGGCGAATCTGGAACAGTGCAACGGCTGCGGTGGTTGTCTCAAACAAACGCCGACGATGTGCCCGACGTATCTTGTGACTGGCGAGGAAATCATGTCCACGCGCGGGCGCGCCAACGCGATCCGCGCGGCGCTGGAATCGCGCGGCAACAACGGAGACCCGCTGCGTTCGGAGGAGATGGAATCGGCGCTGGGCAATTGCCTGTCGTGCAAAGCCTGCGTCCGCGAATGTCCGTCGAATGTGGACTTGGCGTTATTGAAGGTGGAGTTGTTGCACGCGCGTATCCGGCAGGATGGATTGACTATGCGCGACCGGCTGTTCAGCTCGCCGGATGTTCTTGGCCGGTTGGGCTGCGCGACATCGAGTCTGGCGAACGCCCTTTTGCATTTCACGCCGTTGCGCAATGTCGGAAGCCGGGTTTTTGGCATGACGACAAAACGACCGTGGCCGCAATTCGCGAGAGAGCGGTTTGATCACTGGTTCGCCAAACACGAAAGCCGTGCCGGAAAATTTCGCGGCCGGGCCATCCTTTGGGACGACACTTTCGTGCGCTATCACGAGCCTCACATCGGAATGGCCGCCGTTCGGGTTCTTGAAACGGCGGGTTTTGAAGTCACGTTGCTGGCGCGTCGAAAATGTTGCGGGCGACCCGCCTTCAGCCAGGGCAATCTCGACGAGGCCGCGCGACTGGGACGGCATAATCTTGATTTGTTGAACGAAGACGCGGACAACGCGCCAATTATCTTTCTTGAACCTTCGTGCTATTCGATGTTCGCGGAGGATTACCGGGAATTGAAATTGCCGGATGCGGAACAAATCGCCGCGCGCTGTTTTTTGTTCGAGGATTTCATCGAAAATTTATTGGAGCAGGAACCCAACGCGCTCCGCTTCAACGAGCGCGCCGAACGATTGGTCATCCACGCGCATTGCCACGCCAAGGCGCTGGCCAATCCGATCCGGATGCATCAACTGGCGGAACGGCTGCCGGCGCGGACGAGCGCGTTGCTGGACACGGGCTGTTGCGGCATGGCCGGCGGATTTGGAATGTTGGAATCAAAATACGAACTTTCAGTAAAGGTCGCCGAGCCGCTCATCCGGCAAGTAAAGGATCAACCTTACGGAACCATCATCGTGGCATCAGGCACCAGTTGCCGACAGCAAATCAAGCATCTGGCGCACGTCCGGCTCCGGCACATGGCGGAAGTTGTCGCCGACGCGTTGATCTGATCGCCTCTATTTGTAAATATCCTCCAAAGCCGCACGCAGTTCAGGAAACTGAAATTTGAATCCGGCTTCGCGGAATTGTTTCGGCGCTACGCGGCAACCCGACAGCGCGAGCGACGGTTCGCTTTTCATCAATCTTGAACCAAGTTTCACCGCCCATTCCGGCGCAGGCGGACTCCACGGACGATGCAGCGTGCGCCGCAACTCGCGCATGAATTCCGCGTTCGTCACGGGATTCGGCGCGACGGCATTGAAAGTCCCCGACAAATTTTCCTGCTCAATCGCCTCGATGAACATCCGCGACAAATCCTTGATGTGAATCCAACTGATGAATTGTTTTCCGCTGCCGGCCCGTCCGCCGAGAAACCGTTTCGTCAGCTTCGCCAAAACCGGCAGCGCTCCGCCATCGCGGCCAAGAACGAAACCGATCCGCAACAAAACCTTGCGCGTCTTCGGCGCGTCAACGGAAATGAAAGTCGTCTCCCAGTCGCGACAGACTTTGGCCAGTGAGTCCGAACCGTTGAAGGTGTTTTCGTCGCACAAAAAATCCCCGCGATTCCCGTAGAAACCGACGGCACCGGCCTGAACCCAGACGCGCGGCGGCTTGGCGATGTGAGCGAAGGACATGATGATTGCGCGAACCGAATTCACGCGCGAGCTGGCGATTTCGCCGAGATTTTCCGGCGTGTGCGGACAGTTGACATTTTTTCCGGTCAGATTGACGACAGCTTCCGCGCCATCCAAAAATTTGATCCATTCGCCGACGTGCCCGCCGCTCCATTCCATTTCGATGACGCCGTCGTCGCGTTCGCGCGGCGCGCGCGTCAGCACGACGACCTGGTAATTTTTTGCGACCAGTTCGCGCGCCAGCGCGGCGCCGATGAAACCGCTGCCGCCCGCGAGCAACACCCGTTTTTTCTCCGGCCTGTTCACAATTTTTCCAATTCCAGTTTCGGCGCGTTCTGCGCCGTCAGCGGATTCATTTTAAAATCATTTTTCTCCAAATCTCCAAGCCATTTTTTGATCAACGCACCGACGGTTTGCAGATTCAAATCCTCGTGCGCAAACGGATATTTTTCGAGGTTCGTGCGGGCGAGTTCGAAAAGCGCGGCGGCGGGACGCAGCCGGTTCTTTTGCAGATGAACGAACGCGCCCGCAAGCTGAATCAAGCCTTTGTAAAAATTTCCGTTCGCGCCGTGCCTGTCCGCAAGCCACAAATTTTCCAGAACGTCGTGCGCCTCGTAAAATTCCTGCCGGTTGAACAATTCGAAATAGCCGGCGTAATGCGGATCGAGTTTTCCGCCGGAAAATTTCCCGACCATTTCGGCGATGCGTTGGCTCTTTTGAGTCACGACTTTAGATTAAAGCGTAGGAGTCGAGGTGACGAGACTCATTCTGAAGGAAATCAAAAACTTCTCGCCGGCTCCCGCAATTTTATTGAGAGATGAGACGGAAGAAACTGCTGCTGTTGGTCGGCGAAAGGATGACTTGATCTTGCAGATTGGTGAGATTGAGCGTGGGCGTGTTCGTCAGCGTCACCCAATTCGTCGTGGTCAAATCACAATTCTGCTGCAACACAAAATTCACTGCGTTAGTAGGCCATGAAACAACCACGTTGCCGCCGCAAAGCGCTACACTTAATACCGGAGAATATTGCCAAATATAAATTCCGCCGCCATTTACCACGGCTGCCTTTTTGCAACCATCGGCTGACGAATTTACGGAATACCAAAACGTGTCTGGCGCAATGTTGGATGTCCAAGTGACGCCAAAATCAGAAGAGGTGTAAATCGGTCCAGGCTTCATTCCGACAAACCCTCCGGCCACCGCCACCAATTTGCTTCCATCAACCGATGAAGCAATGGAATACCAGTTTTCATTCGGTGCATTGGTCTGAAGTGTCCAACTGCTTCCTGAATTGATTGAGGTATAAATACCACCGCCGCCACACGCAGCCGCCAATTTGATTCCATCGGCCGAAGATGCCACGGAAGACCAATCTGCGATGGGTACATCAGTTGCCGTCCAATCGACTCCAGAATTGGTCGAGGTGAAAATGGTACCCCCCAAAGTTCCCACAACCAACATCGTTCCGTCAGCGGAACAACAAACCGCTCTCGCGAACCCAAAACTCGAAGAATTGTTTGAATTGGGAATTGCATTCGATGTCCATGAAACCCCTGAATTTGTCGAATTATAAATGAGCGCATCATAAAAATCCACTGCCGCCAATTTGCTTCCATCTTCTGAAATAGCGACCGAAACCCAAAAATTCGGCACGTTGTTCGACATCCAGGTAATTCCCGAATCTGTTGAGGTATAAATGAATCCATACGCGCTCCCGGCTACTATGACATTACCATCAGCGGAAGAAGCTATCGTTTCCCAATTGGCAACAGGTGCGTTGGTTAGTGGCGTCCATGTCACTCCGGAATTTGTCGAAGCATAAATTCCTCCATCTTCATAATCCACCGCGACCAATTTTACTCCATCGGATGAGGACGCGATTCCACTCCAACCTCGATTAGGCGCGTTAGTGGCTTGAATCCAAGTTTGGGCAAACGCAGAATTTACGGCACTGAATTGGCCGAAAAAAATAATTGCCACTGGCAGCAGAATCTTCATTTGGCAGCTTTGTTAAACCATTTCACAAAGGTTTTGCCAAGTTGATTTTCCGCCTCGCGTTGACAAGTCCCCTGCCCTGCGACATTCTGCGCGCATGGCAAAACCTGCTTTGGGACGCGGCCTCGGCGCGTTGTTGGGCGGCAGTCCGGTTCTCACGCAACCCGCGATTGCGCCGCCTGTTCAACCCGCCGCCCCGATTCCCGCGCCCGCGCCCCGCGAAAGTGTGCAGCGCGTGCCGTTGAATCGCATCCGTCCGTCCGCGCTACAACCGCGCAAGGATTTTTCACCGGAAGCATTGCGCGAACTGGCCGATTCCATCCGCGAACAAGGAATCGTCCAGCCGCTCGTGGTGCGCGAACGCGGCAGATTTTTTGAACTGATCGCCGGTGAACGTCGCTGGCGCGCGGCGCAGTTGCTGAATCTGCCGGAAGTTCCCGTCATCACCCGCGAGGCCGACGACCGCGCCGTATTGGAACTCGCGCTCATCGAAAATCTGCAGCGCGAAAACCTGAACGCGCTTGAAGAGGCGCACGGTTACGCGCAACTCGCGGAACAATTCAAACTCACGCAGGAGGAGATTTCCGCCAAGGTCGGCAAGAGCCGCGCCGTAGTGGCGAACGCGATGCGCCTGCTGAAACTTCCGGCGGCGGTCCAGAAATTTGTCCGCGAAGGACGGCTTTCGGTCGGGCACGCAAAGGTGATTCTCGGTTTGACGGACGAAAAAAAACAGCAGCAGGCCGCCGAGCGCGTCATCAAGGAAGGCTTGAACGTCCGGCAGACGGAAGGCTTGATTGCGAAGCTGCAGGCGCGCGGCTCGCAAAAACCCGGCGGCAAAATCACGGCCATCGTCCCGATTGATTCCAACATCGCCCGGCTCGAAGACCGGTTGCGCGAAAAGTTCGGGACGAAGGTGCAATTGCGTTACGCATTGGGCAAAGGCGCGGTCGAGATTTCATTTTTCAGCGATGAAGAGCTGCAGCGCGTCCTGGAAATCCTTGAAGTGAACGCGGACTAGACTTTCAACGCAAATTTTTCGGAGAGCCAAATGATTTTACCAGTCGTCAAATACGGTCATCCCGCCCTTCGGCAAAAAGGCACGGTGATTGAAAAAATCACACCGGAAATCAAGAAGCTCATCGCCGACATGTTCGAGACGATGCATGAACGTCACGGTGTCGGACTGGCGGCGCAGCAGGTCGGTCGCGCGCTGCAACTCACGGTAATTGACGTGCGCGATGCGAAAGACCGGCCGTCAACACTCGAACTCAAGGGCAAGCCCGCCGACGTGAATGACATCATGCCGCTCGTCCTTATCAATCCGGAAATCAAACCCGCCGGCGAACCGGCGGTCAGTGGCGAAGGTTGTTTGAGTTTTCCGGAGATTTACGCGGAGATTTCGCGCCCTGAATTCGTGGAGGTGAAGGCGTTGAACGAAAAATTGAAACCGATTGAATTCCGGGCCGGCGGCCTGCTGTCGCGCGCAGTTCAGCACGAAACGGATCATCTGAACGGAATTTTGTTCATCGACCGGATGAACAGAAAGACGAAAGAAGAATTGCGCGAAAAACTTGACATGCTTCAGGCGGCAACGAAGACGGAATTGGAAACCGCGCGGAAAAAATCTCAATAAACCTTCCGCAAGTTCGACGGCAGGATTCCCAATTCGTCGCGGTATTTTGCGACGGTGCGGCGCGCGATGGTGATTCCTTTGTCGGCCAGCATTTTCACGACTTCCTGATCGGACAACGGCTTGGCGGAATCCTCGGCCTTGAAAATCTCGGCGATCATGTCCTTAACGCTCGTGTTGGACACGCCTTCGCCGCCGCCCGTGGTCTGAAGACCGGCGGTGAAGAAAAATTTCATTTCAAAAATGCCCTGCGGCGTCTCGATGTATTTGGCCGAGACGGCGCGGCTCACGGTCGTTTCATGGACGCCGACCACTTCGGCCACCTGCGCCATCGTCATCGGTTTCAAATGTGCCACGCCTTTTTCCATGAAGTCGCGCTGGCGTTTGACGATCTCCTTGCCGATGTTCAAAATCGTCGTCTGCCGCTGGTGCAAACTTTTGATGAGAAATTTTCCGGCGCGGATTTTTTCGCGGATGTAATTTTTTACCTCGGCATTGTTTTCGCCCGCCGACATCAAATCCTTATAGACATTGCTGATCCGCAGGTGCGGGATGTGTTCGTCATTGGTCGTCACGAGGAAATCGTCGCCGTTTTTTTGAACGAACACCTCGGGCAAAACATACTGGTCGGTGTCCGGCAAAAAAGCGCGGCCCGGCCTCGGTTCAAGCCGCCCGATGCGGCTCATCGCGACCTGAACCTCTTCGACTTCACAATTTGTGCCGCGCGCGATTTCAGGGATGCGCCTTTTGCCGAGCGCCTCCATGTGATCGCGAACTATCCTATATTCGAGGGAATCGGTCTTGCCGCCACGTTCAAGCTGGATCATGAGGCATTCGCGCAAATCGCGCGCGCCCACGCCCGGCGGATCGAAGGTTTGAATGACTTTAAGAACCTCGGAAATTTTTTCCTGCGGCAGACTGGTCAAAGCAGAAAGCTCTTCAACCGTCGTTTTCAAATAACCGTAATCGTCAATGTTGCCGACGATGAGTTCGGCGATGCCCCGTTCCTCCTCGGTTAAGGCCGATTCACGCATCTGATCCATGAGCATTTGGGCGAGCGAAGTTCCCACGGTAAGGGAATCGAACATGAACTGCCGCCTTTCTTCCTCCTCGCTGGATTGGCGGACGGCGACATTGGTCTGCGAAAAATGATCGCGCCATTCCTGATCGAGCTGAACCAGTTTTTCGAACTCCGCCTGAAAATCGTCCACCGGCTCGGCGGAATTTTTTTCGCTTGTGGGATCAACGATCCCGTCCGACGGCGGCTCGGCAAGATCGGGTGCAGCGGCCACCTCATCGGAATCGCGCTCGGACTTGTCACGAAGATCAGATTCTTCGGTTTCGATTTCTTCAAGCACGGGATTTTGCTGGAGTTCCTGCTCGACAAGCGCCTTGAGTTCGAGCGTCGGTGCCTGAAGCAAAGCCAGTGACTGCTGCAATTGCGGCGCGAGCACCAGCGATTGCGACAGTCTTTGCGACAGTTGTAGGCCTTGTGCCATTTGCGATTTCATCTTAACTTACATTTTTTATAATACAAGAAAAATTGGCACGATTTTCGCTCTAAAGCTTTAAATTCAAGGAAATACTGGATTTTCTTCGCTGCCGGTTGCATGTTTGCGACATGAAATTGATTCTTTCCACGCACAACGTCACTTTGACCAAGGCTATCGAAGCGCATGTTGTCAAACGGATTCAAAAACTTGACCACTTCGACCAACGCGCCATTGACGCGCGCGTCACTCTCGAACACGACCACAAGCGCGTGCCCGAAAAACAATTCAGTTGTTCGATGCGTTTGGCCGTTCGCGGACCGGATTTGTTCGCTGAGGATCGCGAAAGTGATTTATATGCAGCCGTTGATCTTGTGACAAAAAAAATCGAGCAGCAAATCCGCAAGCGTCATAACAAACATAAAGCACGGAAGCACAAGGACGCCGTCAAAAATAAAAACGCCAAGCGTGCGGCTGGAGTTTGACAGTGATTCTTCGCGCCCGAACGGTTCTCCCGATCTCGCAACCGCCGATTGAAAATGGCGCGGTAATCGTTTCCGGAAATAAAATCCGCGCCATCGGTTCCTGGCTGGATTTGGAATCGCAATCGTGCGCGGAAGAAAAAATTCTCGATCTCGGCGACATCGTTTTGATGCCCGGCCTTGTCAATTCGCATTGCCATCTCGATTACACCGATATGGCCGGACAATTGCCACCACCAAAAACTTTCACCGACTGGATTCCGCTCATCACCGCCGCCAAATCCGCTTGGGGCTTTTCCGAATACGCGCACTCCTGGCTGCACGGCGCTCACATGCTTCTCAAAACCGGGACGACGACCGTTGCCGACATCGAAGCCCTGCCGGATTTGCTGCCCGAAGTCTGGGACGCGACGCCACTGCGCGTCTTTTCATTTCTGGAGATGACCGGCATCCGCGCGCATCGCGACCCGAAGGAAGTGCTGAATGAAACCATCGGAAAAATTGATTCGCTCACACATTCGCGCTGCCGCGCGCTGCTCTCGCCGCACGCGCCCTACTCCACCCTGCCGGAACTGCTGCGCTCGAGCTCTGAAGTCGCGCGCAAAAAAAACTGGCCGATCACCACACACGTCGCGGAGTCGGAACAGGAATTTGAAATGTTCATGCACGCGCGCGGAAAAATGTTCGACTGGCTCAAGCGCAACGAACGCGACGATTCGGACTGCGGCCTCGGCTCGCCCGTCCAGCATCTTGCCTGGAACAAAATGCTGGGCGAAAATCTGCTCGCCATCCACGTCAATTGCCTTTCACGCGGCGATGCGGCGCTGCTCGGCAAATATCACGTCAACGTCGTCCACTGCCCGCGCAGCCACGCCTATTTTCGGCATCCGCCGTTTCTGCACAAACACCTTGCAAAAGCCGGCGTCAACATCTGCCTCGGCACCGACAGCCTTTCGACCGTCCGCAAAACCGGAAAACAAAAGCTCGAACTCAACATGTTCGAGGAGATGCGAGCGTTCGCGAAAAAAAATAAAAAAGTTCCGCCGGAGGAAATTCTGAAGATGGCCACCATCAACGGCGCGCGCTCTCTCGGGCTAATGGGACAGATCGGAGAACTTTCGAAAAACGCCTTCGCCGATCTGATCGCGATTCCCTTCGATGGAAAAATTGCCGATGCTTGCGACGCCGCGCTAAATCATTCAGATAAAGTAACCGCCAGCATGATTGACGGTCGCTGGACAATTCCTCCGGATTTTTGAGAAGGCATTCTTCCCATCGGCGTTCATCTGTGTTTAGCTTTCGTCGAAAATGAATTCGCTGAACGACGAATTGTCTCGCCGGCTCGCTTCTTTGCGCCGGCAAAATCTTTATCGCGAATTGCGCCGCGTGGATTCGCCCCAGTCGGCGCGGATAAAAATTAACGGCAAAACTTTTCTCAATTTTTCGTCCAACGACTACCTCGGCCTCGCGGATAATCCGTTGCTAAAGGAAGCCGCCATCAAAGCCGTCAAAAAATTCGGCGCTGGCTGCGGCGCGTCGCGGTTGGTTTGCGGCTCGCTCGCACCTCATCATGAACTTGAAGAAGTGATTGCCGTTTTTAAAAAAACTGAAGCTGCATTGAGTTTTTTCTCCGGTTACGCCGCAGCCATCGGAACGATTTGCGCACTGCTTGGCAAGGATGACATCATCGTTCTGGACAAGCTCGTTCACGCCAGCATCGTGGACGCTGCGCGTTTGAGCGGTGCAAAGCTGCGTGTTTTTTCACACAACGACCTGAACGATTTGGAAAAGATTTTAAAATGGGCGACCGCTAATTCTCGTCACTCACCACTCGTTACTTGTCACATTTTAATTGTCACCGAATCCATTTTTTCGATGGATGGCGATGCCGCTCAGCTCCGCGAAATCGTTAGCTTGAAAGAAAAATATGGTGCTTGGCTCATGGTGGACGAAGCACATGCGACCGGGCTTTACGGCAAGAATCGGCGCGGTCTTGCGGAAAAACTCGGAGTCGCCGACCGCATCGAAATCCAGATGGGCACACTTGGCAAAGCGCTCGGCGCGAGCGGGGGATACATTTGCGGTTCACAAAAACTGATTGATTTCCTTACAAACCGCGCGCGCAGTTTTATTTTTTCGACCGCGCCGGTTCCAGCCGCAGCCGCGGCAGCGACCGCAGGAATCCGATTTGTTCAATCAAACAAAGGCAAAGCGCGCTGCGATTCGCTTTGGCGACGCGTCAAACAATTCAATCCCAAATCTTCCACCGCGATTATCCCGCTTACCGTCGGCAATGAAAACAAGGCGCTTGAACTCGCAACGCGATTGCGTGAGAAAAATATTTTTATTCCAGCGATCCGTTATCCGACCGTTGCACGCGGCGAAGCTCGATTGCGAATCACTCTGGCCGCCGCACACACGGCCGATGACGTTTCTGAATTGCTCGCGGCGTTGCATGACCTCGATTTTAAAATCTAAAATGCACAAGCTCGCCAAGCTCGATCATAAATTCATCTGGCATCCGTTCACGCAGATGCGCGACTGGCTCAAGCGCGAGCCGATCGTCATCGCGTCGGGCAAAGGCGCGATGATGCGGGACGTTAGCGGACGAAAATTTCTGGATGCCAATTCTTCCATCTGGACAAATCTGCACGGACACAATCATCCAAAAATCAATTCGGCAGTTCAGCGTCAGTTAAAAAGAATTTCTCACTCGTCCGCGCTCGGTTTTGCAAATGAACCGGCTTCTTTACTGGCGGAAAGACTTGTCGCTGCGACAAATCCGAAATCTGAAATCCGAAATCCGAAATTATCGAAGATTTTTTTCAGCGACGATGGCTCAACGGCGATGGAAGTCGCGCTCAAATTGGCTTATGAGTTCACGCGGCGCACTCGCGGCAGGAAAGTTCAACCAAAATTTCTTTCGCTTGAAGGCGGGTATCACGGCGACACCGTCGGCGCGGTCTCGCTTGGCCAGATCGATTTGTTTCACAAAAGTTATTCCGGCCTGTTGTTCAAAACGGACAAGGTGATGTCGCCGTATTGCTATCGGTGTCCGTTTAATCGGGCGAAGCCGGAACGCGATGACGCACGCAATTATCGCAAGTGCGATTGGGAATGCGTCGCCAAAGTTGAACAAAATTTTTCCACGCAAAAGAAAAAAGGAAATCCCTACGCCGCGTTTGTCTTCGAACCTTTGATTCAAGGCGCGGCGGGAATGATTCCGCAACCGGACGGCTGGTTGAAGCGCGTCACGGAAATCGTGCGCGGCCACGGCGCGTTGCTGGTCGCGGACGAAGTGATGACGGGATTTGGAAGAACAGGAAAGCTTTTTGCGTGCCAGCATGAAAATGTGCAACCGGATTTCCTTTGCGTCGCGAAAGGAATGACCGGCGGTTATCTGCCGATGGCGGCGACGTTGACGACGCAAAAAGTCTTCAACGCATTTCTCGGCGAGTATCACGAGTTCAAAACTTTCTTTCACGGCCACAGTTACACGGGCAATCAACTTGGCGCGGCGGCTTCGCTGGCTAGTCTGGAGATTTTGGAGAGCGGAAAATCAATCCAGTCGCGAAAGAATCTGGAAAAAATTCTGCGCGAAGAATTGAAAACACTTTGGTCGCTGCCAAATGTCGGTGACATCCGGCAAGTCGGTTTAATCGCCGGAATCGAGCTGGTCAAAAACTGGCGGACGCGCGAGCCGTTTGATTTGCGCGAGCGCGCGGGCATCCGCGTCTGCGAAGCGATGGCCAAACGCGGCGTACTGACGCGACCGATTGGAAATGTGATTGTGTTGATGCCGCCTTATTGCACAACCCGTGCGCAAGCACAGAAAATGGTTTGCTCACTTTTTGATTCAGTTCGCGAGGTTTTCAGAGGCGTTAGAATCTAGAAAATTCAGATTTTCGTTTCAGCCAGTGTGAGCAATCGTTTGAATTCTGCTTCAGTCATTGGCGACACGGAGAGGCGCGATTGCTTTACTAGTTTCATTTCCTGAAGAATTTTGTCGGCCTTGATTTGCGCGAGGGTGAGGGGTTTGGACAAATTTTTTTCCGGCACGAGGTCAACCGCCGACCAATCGCCTTCGTCCGCCGTCGGGTCGGAATAAAATTCTTTTACGACGCGCGCGAGGCCGACGACGGATTTTTCCTCGCCGCTGTGGTAAAAGAAAACGAGGTCGCCCCTCTTCATCGCGCGCAGATTGTTTCGCGCCGTGTAATTTCGTACGCCGGTCCACGCGGTCTTGCCGTCCTTCAAAAGCGCCGACCACGAGTAGGCTTCGGGTTCCGATTTTACCAGCCAGTAGTTCATTTGCGATTTTCGTTTTACGATTTACAATTGCGTGATGAGTTTGGCCGAAAATCTTGTGGCAATTCAACAACGGATTCGCGCGGCGTGCGACCGCAGCGACCGCGAACCGAATTCGATCACGTTGCTCGCCGTCACGAAAAGTCAGCCGCCGGAAACCGTCAAGGCGGCGGCGGAGCTTGGCCTGATTTTTTTCGGCGAGAACAAGATTCAAGAGGCGAAGGCGAAAATTCCGCTGTGTCCCGGCAAAACGCGCTGGCATTTCATCGGACATCTGCAATCGAACAAATGCCGCGACGCGGTCGATCTTTTTGAAATGATTGAAAGCGTGGACAGTCTGCCGCTCGCGCAGGAGATCAACAAGCGTTGCGAACAGGTGGCGAAGCGGATGCCGGTGCTGCTCGAAGTCAATGTCGCGGGCGAAGCGAGCAAGTTCGGCTACAAGCCGGAAAAATTGCTCGCCGAGTTGAAGGAAATGAATTCTTTGCAACGGCTTCAAATCAACGGCTTGATGACCGTGCCGCCGTATGCGAGTGAAACGGAGAAAGCGCGCCCGCATTTCCGCCGGTTGCGCGAACTTAAAATGGAATGCGAGCGGATTCTTGGCGCGCCGTTGCCGCATTTGAGCATGGGAATGAGCGGCGATTTTGAAACGGCGATCGAAGAAGGCGCGACGATCATCCGCATCGGGACGGTTTTATTCGGCCCCCGGGCAAAAGCAAAGTCGCGCGCCGAGGCTGATTAGATTTTGCATTTTCAGCCAGAAAAACTTAAATTGGCGAAGATGACTGTTGAATCGTTCAAACGCGAAATCGCCGCCGCCGTCAAGGCTTATGACAAATATGTCATTTGCATTGATAAAACGCCGGAGGATTTTGAGGCGTCTCTGGCTTCGCTGATGACGAAGGCGATCAAGGCTTATGAAAGTCGCGGCGAAGGGTTACGGCATGGCATCGCGCTGGACAAGCAAGTGACTGTCATCTTGAGCCAGAGCGACGAGCCGAGGCCGATGTGCGGAATTTATTTCAACCTCCACTCGCCCTATCAAAAATCCACGCTGCCGAAAACGGTGAAGCCACTCGTGGAAAAATCGCCGAAAGGCGAAGAGTAATTTCACTGGTCGCGGACTTCGTCGCCGACCTGCGCGTCGCCGGTGACAATGTCGGCCACGATGTTGTTGTCGCTTTGCGGGCCGGTCACTTTAAGCTCGGCAGCTTTCAATCCATCGCGATAAAGGAAAAGGCTTTGATCCATCTTCGGCATCCGGCCGTCGGGAAAACTCAAAACGACGAAACGTCCGGCGGAATTATACGAGATGACCTTGGCCGTGAGCGAATTGTCCGGCGTCACGATTGTTTGGGGCGCGGTCATCGCGGGCGCGGCTGGCGGAGTCGCCTTTTTGTGCCTATGGAATATACATCCCGTAGCGAAAATTCCGACCAGCAAAAAAGTCAAAGGAGTAGACAATTTCATGCGGACAGTTAAGCGCGGTGCTGCGCGCAGGTCAACCCCGAAGGTTTCAGTAAACTTTGACGGTCAAAAAGTTTCGGGCTGTTTCAAAATCTTCGACCAGTCGGCCTGTCCCAAAAACACGCCGGCGACGATCAATGCCATCGCCGCGCAAAACGTGGAAGTGATCGGTTCGCGCAAAGCAAAATGCGCCCACGCGGTCGTCGTCAGGGGAATGAAATTGTTGAAGAGCATGACGCGGCTTGTGCGCCAGTGGTGGAGCGCGCTGTTCCAAAGCGCGTAGGGCACGACGCCGCCGAAGAGAATGCACAGCGTCTGCACGAAAAAGTGCCGGGAGTCGGTCGCGATGCCGCGCGCGGCGATTTCCAGCAGCCCGAACGGCAGCAGCCAGACGCCGGACATCCACATCGCGCTGGCGGCGATCTCGAGCCCGGAGATTTTTGCGGAAAGAAAACGGCTCTGATGGTTGTAATTTGCCCAAAGCAAACTGGAGGCAACGCCGCAAAATTCCCCGGCGAGATTTGTGTCCGCGATTTTCAGCGCGGGCCAGAACAAAACCAGAACCCCTGCCACCGCCAAAAATGCCGCGCCGTAACGTCGCGCGCTCGCCCAGTTGCGTTTCGGACGTTCTTCCCAAAGCAACGCCCAGACCGGCGACGCGCCGAGATACAGCGCGACGTGCGAAGCCGCCGTCAGTTTCAACGCCCACGCGAACGCGACGATATAAGCCGCGAGGCTCAATCCGCCGCGAAACCAAAGCTGCCTGTTGGATTCCCGCGAGAGCGGCTTGAATTCGCCGAGCCAGTTTGTGAAACGCAAAATGGCGAGCAGGAACAATCCGGCCACTAGAAATCGCGTCGCGCCCGTCCAAATGGGCGGCCACGTCGCAACGAGCCATTTCGTTCCGACGTTGTTGCCGCCCCAGAGAATGACGACGAGCAGCAGGCTTCCGGCGATGGCTGAATTGTTTTTCTTTTCCGACACGCGGCGAAATTAAGCCAAAGAGGAAAAGTTGCGAATGAAATTTATTTGACCGACGCGAGACACGAACTATTTTGCGCGGATGGATCATTCGCCCGGTTTCCTGAAAATCGTCGCCGACGCCAAGACGCGCGTCCGCGAAATCTCGATAGAACAAGCCCGCATCCGTCTCGAAAAAAATCCAAAGGCCTTTTTGGTTGATGTGCGCGAGGACAATGAATGGCAAAAAGGACACGCCACCGGGGCCGTGCATCTCGGCAAGGGAATTTTGGAACGCGACCTGGAAAAAATGTTTCCCGATCCGGAGACGGAAATCGTCATGTATTGCGGCGGCGGTTTTCGCTCGGCGCTTTCGTGCGACGCGGCACAAAAGATGGGTTATCGCAATGTCCATTCGCTCATCGGCGGTTACAAAGCGATGGCGAATGCGAATTGGCCGATGAAAAGCGGAGATTGAACAGGAACTCTTTTTGCTTCAAGACTGTGGACGGTTTAGGCAGGATGAGCGGAAATTCAGAGGCCAATGTATTTCGGAAAAAAAATCGTCGTGGTGATGCCGGCTTACAATGCGGCGCGAACCGTCACCAAAACCGTTGATGAAGTCCTCCAACAAGGCGTCGTAGATGAAATCATTCTCGTGGACGACCGCAGCCGCGATGACACGGTGCGGGTCGCCTCGTCGCTGCTCGGCGTGCGCGTCCACGTCCACGAGCGTAACGTTGGCTACGGCGGCAACCAGAAAACCTGCTACCGGCTCGCGCTCGAAGCGGGCGCGGACATCGTCATCATGGTCCATCCGGATTATCAATACACGCCCAAGTTGATTCCCGCGATGGCTTCCATCATCGCCAACGATGTGCATCCGTGCGTTCTCGCCAGCCGCATTTTGGGCGGTTACTCGCTGCGGGGCGGAATGCCGGTCTGGAAATACATCGCAAACCGGTTTCTTACCGCGGCGGAGAATATTTTGCTGGGCGCAAAACTTTCGGAATATCACACGGGCTACCGCGCGTTCTCGCGGAAGATTTTGGAAACGCTCGACCTGTCAAAAAATTCCGATGATTTTGTCTTCGACAACCAGATGCTCGCGCAGATTTTCTGGCACGGCTTCACGATCGGCGAGGTGAGCTGTCCAACGAAGTATTTCAAGGAAGCCTCCTCGATCAATTTCCGCCGCAGTTTGAAATACGGCTTCGGCTGCCTTTCAGTCGGATTGAAATTCCGGCTGGCGAAAATGGGATTGCTGCGCTCTGAACTTTTCAGTTCAGCGCCGCGGCAAGGCGGGACTTCTTCCGGTTGACTGTCGAACGGGTCAGCACGCCGACCTTGACAGCCTTGTCGAGAGAGGAATGGACGCCGGGCAACAGTTTGGCGGCTTCGTCTTTTTTCCCGGCGACGATCGCGGCACGGTAATCTTTTTCCAAGCCGCGCAGGTTCGATTTGACGCTGCGGTTGTGCTGGTGTTTGCGTTCATTACCGCGCATTCTGCGCTCGGCTGATTTTGTGTTCGGCATAAATAAACTGTCGCTTTGCTTGAAAGGGCGGAAAATCTAGTTGAATGCACCTAAAAGTCAATCCCGAAAACAATGCATCAATGCTTTACTTTTGAGGAATTTATTAGTTTTTTGTGGCGCAACATTTGCTGTTTGTTGAGCTTCAAGCCGTACACCCTGCGGCGCAATGAATAAACCGTTGCACATCCTGCATCTGGAAGACGAGCCGGATTTTGCCGAGCTGGTTCGCACCCTTCTGGCTCAAGATAATATTGAAGCCGACGTGAAACGCGTCGGCGACCGTGTGGCCTTCGTGCAGGTGCTGGAGACGGAAAAGTTCGATCTCATCATTTCTGATTACCGCCTGCCGGCATTCACCGGCCTCGAGGCATTGGCAATCGCCCAAAACAAATCCCCGCACACGCCGTTCATTTTGGTCTCGGGCACGATCGGCGAACACGCGGCGATTGAGAGTCTGAAGGCCGGCGCGACGGATTATGTGCTCAAGCAAAATCCCGATCGCCTGCCGTCCGCCGTCCGCCGCGCCGTGCAGGAAGCCGAAGAGCGCGCCAGGCGGCGCGAAGCGGAGATGGAACTGGTTCGCCGTGAAAAATATTTCCGCACCCTCACGGAAAATTCGATCGACGTCCTGACGGTTTTGGATGCGAACGGCGTGGTCGTCTATAAAAGTCCCTCGGTCAAGAGCGTGCTGGGTTATGAGCCGGAGGAATTGGTCGGACAAAACATATTCCAACACGTTCACCCCGACGACCTGGCACATGCGCAGGAGGTGTTTAAAACCGCGCTGGCGAAACCGGGGCAAGCTGCGACGCTTCAATTTCGTTACCGCCACAAAGACGGTTCCTGGCGGCATCTGGAAGCGGTGGGACAAAACCGGCTGGCCGATTCGGAAATCGGCGCCCTCGTCATTAATTCACGCGACATGACTGATCGCTGGCGGGCTGCGGAAGAGTTGCGCACCAGCGAAAAACAATATCGCCTGCTCTTCAACGGAAATCCCAATCCGATGTGGGTGTTCGATCTTGAAACACTCAAATTTTTGGAAGTCAACGAGGCGGCCGTCCAGCAGTACGGCTATTCGCGCCGCGAATTTCTGGAAATGACGATCACAGATATCCGCCCTCCGGAAAAAGGCGGCCAGCGCAAAACGGCTTCATTGGACGCCGGCGACCGCGGCCTCATCTGGCAGCATCTGCGCAAGGACGGTAGCAGCATGGAAGCCGAGGTCATCTGGAGCCCGATGGTTTTCCGCGAACGTTTCGCGGCGTTGACAATGGCCACCGACGTGACCGAGCGCCGCCGCGTTGAAAACCGCAACGCGATTTTCTCAAAATTGAGCCACCGTTTGAGTTCGACCACCACCGCGCCGGAAGCGGCCATGATCATTTGCGAGGCGGCGGATGCCTTGTTCAAATGGGATGACTTCGCCCTCGATTTGTATTCCGCCGAACGCGACGAAGTTTTTTCACTGCTCAATATCACCACTGTTGACGGGCAACGGGTGGAAATTCCCGCGTCGACCCAGCCTAAAACAGCCAACGCCCTGATTCAGCGTGTCGTCAACCGGGGGCCGGAATTGCTTTCGTCCGCCGAAGCGCGCGATCAATCCGCGGCGACGATGCTCGCGCCCATACGCAGGGGCGAGCGCGTCGTCGGTGTACTCTTCATCCAAAACCACCTGCCCGGTTCCTACACCGAACGCGATTTGGGAGTGCTTCAGACCTTGTCCGACCAATGCAGCGGCGCGCTTGAACGTGTCCGGGCCGAGGGACAGTTGCGCGAAAGCCAGCGGCGTTTCCGCGATCTGTTTGAAAATTCTCCCGATGCGATTTTTGTCGAAGACATGGATGGCACTGTGCTGGACGTGAATTTCGCCGCTTGCGTCCTGCACGGGATGACGCGCGAGCAGTTGATCGGAAAAAATGCTTTGAATGATTTGACTTCTCCCTCGCATCGTGACGAAGTCAGCCAAAGTTTTCAAAAACTGGCATCCGGAAAATTATCATGGGTTGAAGGTGAAAGTTTGACGATGGACGGACACACCACGCCGGTTGAAGTTCGCGCGGGTCGGATAGAATATGACGGCAGACCCGCCCTGCTCCTTCATGTTCGCGACATCACGCAGCGCCGCGCGGCGGAGGCCGCTTTGCAAAGTTCCGAAATGCTTTTCCGTTCCGTCTGGGAAAATTCCGTTGATGGAATGCGATTGACCGATGAAAACGGCATCACCATCGCCGTCAACGAGGCTTTCTGCAAACTCGTTGGCATGGACTCGCAATCTCTGGAAGGCAAACCGTTCACGGTCATTTACGCTGAATCTGAAAATCCTTCGGAAATGCAAAGGGAACGCCGCCAACATTTCCTCATGCGTGAAACCCAGCAAAAAACCGAACGCCAATATACGCTCCACAATGGTCAGCATGTTACTCTGGAAATCACACATTCGTTCGTCGCCGTTCACGGCCAGCCATTGCTCATGTTGAGTTTGTTCCGCGATGTCACGACACAACATCGGCTGGAGGAACAGTTGCGACAATCGCAAAAAATGGAAGCCATCGGCCAGCTTGCAGGCGGCGTCGCGCACGATTTCAACAACATTCTCACTGTCATCCACGGCCACGCTTCGCTCCTTGGAACGGCTGATCTTGACGACACCGCCGCGCGTTCCGCACAACAAATCGCACAGGCAGCCGAGCGCGCCGCCGGGCTGACCCGCCAATTGCTCACATTCAGCCGTCGCCAGCTCATCCAGCCCAAGAAATTGGACATGAACAAAATCGTGGGCAACATGAGCGACATGCTTGGGCGTCTTTTGGGCGAAGACGTTGTCCTCAAGTTGAATTACTCGCAATCGCCCGCGATGGTCGAAGCCGACGCAGGAATGATGGAACAAGTTTTGTTGAACCTTGCCGTCAACGCCCGCGACGCCATGCCACGCGGCGGGCAGCTTGCGGTCCGCATTTCCATCGTGGAAGTGAACGACTCGCACGTCCACAACCATCCCGAGGCACGTGCCGGCAAATTCGTCTGCGTGAGCAAATCCGACACCGGCAGCGGCATCGCTCCGGAAAATTTGCCGCGAATCTTCGAACCGTTCTTCACCACGAAGGAAATCGGCAAGGGAACCGGCCTTGGCCTTGCGACTGTCTACGGAATCATCAAACAGCATCAAGGCTGGATCGAGGTCGAAAGCACCATCGGCAAAGGCACGACATTCCGATTTTTCATCCCCTATGCCGGCCAAGAGGATACGGAAACTGAAAAGCCGACGACCCAAATCACCGTTCGCGGCGGTACCGAAACCATTCTGCTCGTCGAGGATGAAAAACCCGTGCGCGAACTCGTTTCCCGCATCCTTCAAAAATACGGCTACAAGATTTTGCAGGCCGAGACCGGCACAAAGGCCTTCGAAACCTGGCTTCAGAAAAAAAATGAAATCAGCCTGCTCCTCACCGACCTTGTCATGCCCGGCAGCATGAACGGCCGCGAGCTCGCCGAAAAGTTGTGGCTGGAACAGCCGGGCCTCAAGGTGATTTTTACAAGTGGTTACAGCGCGGACATCGTCGGAAAGGATTTCAAGCTCGAACCCGAACTGAACTTCCTGCAAAAACCCTACCAGCCGCAAACGCTTGCCCTCACCGTCCGGCGCTGCCTTGACGGCAAACAAAATTAAATCTTCCAACTTTTCTTTGCGCGCCGGTTCCGCTTAAATCAAACGGATGATTATCGCGCCATCGCTGCTTGCGTCCGACCACGCCCGTTTCGGCCACGAAGCCGCGCGCGCCGATCGTTCCGGTGCCGATTGGCTGCATCTCGACATCATGGACGGCCACTTCGTCCCGAACATCTCCTTCGGCCCGCAAGTCGTCCGCGCCATCAGGCCGTTCACGAAATTATTTTTCGACATTCATCTCATGTGCTCCAAGCCCGAAGTTCTGCTGGAACAATTCGCAAAGGCTGGCGCGGACGAAATGATCGTCCACGTCGAACTTGGCGAACAGATTCCGTCGCTCATCTGGAAAATAAAATCGCTCGGCAAAAAAGTCGGTCTCGCCGTCAATCCGCCGACGCCCATTTCGCTCGTCCAGCCGCACCTCGACAAAATCGATTTGCTGCTTGTGATGACCGTCAACCCCGGATTTGGCGGACAGGAATTCATCCACGAAACGCTACCGAAAATCCAGCAGGCCGAAACCTGGCGGCGCGAAAAGAAATTGCCCTATCGCATCAGCGTGGACGGAGGAATCAATTTCCAGACTGCCGCCGAATGCGCCCGCGTCGGTGCCGACACGTTTGTCAGCGGCACAACCCTGTTCGGCGCGCGGAATTTGAAAGCAGCCGTGAAAAAAATGCGCCGGGTCGTCAATGCCCACGACCCTGCGCTCGCAGATTTGTCCGTTTAACCTTCCTATGGCTCAAATCAAATTCGGCACGGACGGCTGGCGCGCGGTCATCGCGGAAGATTTCACTTTTGCGAACGTCGCGCGCGTCGCGCAGGCGACGGCGGATTTCTGGAGCGCGAATCCCGTCGCTGGAACGGAACGAAAATTAATCGTCGGTTACGACCGCCGGTTTTTCTCCGACAGCTTCGCGCAAACAGCGGCGGAAGTCTTTGCTGGAAATAATTTCCAAGTTGTCCTCACACCGGAACCGACGCCGACGCCGTCGGTTTCCTTCGCCGTAAAAAATCTGAACGCGGTCGGCGGCGTGATGCTCACGGCCAGCCATAATCCGCCGATTTTCAACGGCTTCAAACTCAAATCGTATTACGGAGGTTCAAGTGATTCCGAAACATGCGCGGTTGTCGAAAGCTTTCTCGACAGAAATCCGGTTCGTTCCGTGAAACTTGCAGACGCAATCACTGCGAAACAGATTTCGATTCAGGACGTTCGTCCGGCGCATTACGCCGCGCTGAAAAAACTGGTGGATTTCAAATTGATCGCAAAATCGAAATTACGCTTTGCGCATGACGCGTTGTTCGGCGTCGGCGCGGGTTGCTTTGAAAAAATTCTGGCCGGCACGACATGCAAAGTCACGACACTCAACGCGAAGCATGATGTTTTGTTCGGCGGCATCAATCCCGAACCGATTGAGAAAAATTACGGCACGAGCCAGAAATTTTTGCGCGCGCATCCGCACGACATTTGTCTCGTGACCGACGGCGACGCCGACCGTGTTGGCGGCATGGACGGGCGAGGCAATTATCTGACGACTCACCAAATCATCTGCCTGTTGCTGCATCATCTCATCGTGAATCGGAAACAAACCGGCCGCGTCGTGAAAGCGCTCACGACAACTTCGATGGTGGACAAGATGTGCGCGGCCTACGGCCTGCCGCTCGTCGAGACGGGCGTCGGGTTCAAATATATTTGCGCCGAAATGCTCAAAGGCGGCGTGCTGCTCGGCGCGGAAGAAAGCGGCGGCATCGGCTTTCACGGCCATATTCCCGAACGCGACGGAATCGCCGCCGGACTCATGCTGCTGGAATTGCTAGCCACTGAAAACGTTTCCGTGAACAAACTGCTGGCAAAACTGGAGAAGCAGTTTGGTCCGCATCGCTATGGACGGATTGACACGCATTTTCCGTTGGAAAAACGCGGAGAGTTGATGGAATTTTTGAAAGACAATCCGCCGACAAAGCTTTTGTCTTCGCCGTTGGTTGAAGTAAAAACTTTTGACGGCGTGAAATTTGTCGCGGCAGATTCTTCGTGGTTGATGTTGCGCGGCTCCGGCACCGAACCGATTCTGCGGATTTATGCTGAAGCGAAGTCGGACGCCAGCGTGCAGAAACTGCTCGATATGGGCATTCACTTGACGCGGTTTTGATTCGCCTGTTTGAGTCAAATACGCCTTGCCAATATTGGGCGCAAAAGGTTGAATGATGAGCCGCAGTCGGCTGGGTAGCTCAGTCGGTAGAGCAGAGGACTGAAAATCCTTGTGTCGGCGGTTCGATTCCGCCCCCAGCCACCACTCTCTGGCACTTGGGTATCAGAGAGTTAAGTTTTTTGGAGGCGCGAGTTTCAGTGGAATCTTCAGTAACCGGACAACCCGGTTACTATCCGGGACGAACCCGGCCACTGCTCGCTAAGGGAGTTGAATCGAATTGGTTCATGTTCATAACCATGGGAAATGACATGAAACAACGATACCGAGTGTTCCGGCGCGGCTGGGGCACGTTCTACTGCGAAGACCTCGTCACCAAGAAACAAGAATCCCTCAAGACTCGTGACAAGGACGAAGCCCATCGTCTCGTCGCGGCCAAAAATGAAACGCAAGACGGGCCAGCATTCAGTCGTCAATTGGCGCGCGTGTATTGGAAGGCGGGCGATCCCGCCGGAGCGACGCGCAATTGGCAGACGGCAATGGATGAACTGGTAAAACTCAAGCACGGCAAAAACCAGCAACGTTGGCAGACGGCAATCAAAGACAGGAACTTTGACACGCTGCGCCAACTTCCGATTCTGGAAACGCGGGCGGAACACTTTTTACAAGTGTTGAAGCAAGGCAAAGTTTCGACCAACAATCATCTCCGGCGGCTTCATAACTTCGCTTTGGATATGGATTGGCTGCCGTGGCCGGTATTGCCCAAACGCCAGTGGCCGCCGATTCGCTACAAAGAAAAGCGGGCGATCACGCGCGAAGAGCATGAATTGATTCTCAGTCGTGAGAGCAACCCGGAAATGCGGGCATTCCTGTGGTGCTGTTGGCACATTGGCGGTTCACAAAGCGATGTTGCCCGTCTCAAGGCGGAAGACGTTGATTGGAAAAATCAGGTGGTGAGTTTTTTTCGCGCCAAGACCGGCACACCGCAAATTATCCATTTTGGAAAAGGACTGGCCGAAGTGTTTAAGGATTTGCCCGCACAAGGCAGTCTATTCCCGCGTCTTGCCGCCATGGATGAAAAGCATCGCGCCGCGAAGTTTCAGCGATGTTATCGCCGCATGAAAATAAGTGGCATTTCGCTCCATTCCTACCGCTATGCGTGGGCTGAACGGGCAAAGACCGTCGGTTATCCCGAACGCTTCGCTCAAATTCCCACCACCAATCTGCTGTTCTTCAGCGACAACTCCGCGGGCATTTGGATTGTACCGACTTCTCAAATTGATTCTGTGATTGCCGGGCAAAAGCTTCAACTTATCGCTGAACAACAAAAGGCCGTCGCCAAAGCTTCAGAAGAAAAAAAACTGGATGAACAGCGTCGCAAAGCATTTTTGCTCAAATATGACCTGAACCACAACGGCACGATTGACCCTGACGAACAGGAGGCAGCGATGGATGATCCTTACTTCATTAAATATCGTTTGGAACAAATCCATGCCCAAAGACAGCAGTGAAAACACCGGCCATCACATTACATTGCATCGCGCTTGGATTGATTTTCTGGGTGTTGTTTCCCGCCGCCGGCGCACAACCAGAACTCGTCACCAATACGGAACCGCAGCGCGTTTTTTTTGGCGAGGCAGAAAAGATTTTCATCAGTTTTCACAATGCAAGCGATCAAATTTTTGAAGGCGAAATCCATGCACGAATTTTTCAGACGAGTTCCGCGACGGCTGCGCAGGTTGGAAAAATTTTCTGGAAAAAATTGCAACTTTTGCCGGGGCAAACCGTGCTCGAATCGGCGCGGCTTTCTTTTCCGGAGGTGAAAGCCGAAACAAAATTTCTCATTCAATGGGTGGAAGGCACGAATCACATCATCGGCAGGACGGAGGTTTTGGTTTATCCGACTAATTTGCTTGAGGAATTGAAGCCGCTGGCAGGCAACCGGACATTGGGTGTTTTTGATCCGCAAAACCAACTCAAGCCTCTGTTGAAAAACTTGAATCTGGATTCCGCGGATTTGGAAAATTCCGGCCTGACAAATTTTTTGGGTAAGCTGGCCATTGTTGGGCCATTTCGGTCAAGGTCGCAAGAGCCTGACGATTTGCCGACGCAAATCAAAACGCTGGCAAAAAAAAATGTCGCGGTCATTTGGATTCAGCCGCCGGAAAAGCACGGCGAGATCAAACCTTCATTTTATTCCGTGCCGGACAGACAAACTGCCACGGTGATTGTTCAGCCGGAATTGGTTTCCAATCTGCCGGAAAATCCTCGGTCGCAACTCAACTTGATTTATTTTTGCAAGCTGGCATTGAATCCGCAGCCATTGGTTTTGCCTGATTTGCTTCCACCATGAAAAATTCAAAGGATTTGCAGAAGTAATCTGTCAAATATAAGACGCATATCGAATAAAATTATGAAAACAATCTCTAAACTTATTTTGACGCCGACGCTCATTTTGTTCACGGCCATGACAGTTGCCTGCGCCGAAAGCACAAACATTTTGACCGTCGCCGTTTTTGATTTTGAATCGCAAGGTGAAGATACGCGCGAGCTTGGCAAGCAGATTTCCACGCTGGTCAGCGCCAATTTGTCCGCCGAGCCGAACATCATCACCGTAGAGCGCGCAGAACTGGAAAAGGCGCTCGGCGAACAGGAACTCGGCTTGTCCGGCACGGTCACGTCGGACAGCGCGGCGAAGGTCGCCAATCTGACCGGTGCGAAAGTGCTCGTGACCGGGCGGGTATTCGACGCGAACGATCAACGAATCATCGTCGCCAAAGTGATTGGCACCGAAACCAGCCGCGTTTATGGCGAAATGGTTGAAGGCCCGTCGGCTGGTTCAATCGTTGATTTGTCGTCGGCCTTGGCAAAAAAAATCGACGACGACGTTTCCGAAAAGGGCGAAACGCTCGTGGCGAAAGTAGAATCACACGATGACCGGATCGCCAAAATCAAAAAAGAATTGGCCGGCAAAAAACTTCCAGCGGTTTCGGTGAAAATAGCCGAGCAACATTTCGGACAATTCGTGATTGATCCGGCGGCTCAAACGGAATTATCTCTGATTTTACAGCAATGCGGATTCACGGTTGTGGACGACCTTTCGACCAACAAGCCCGATGTGGAAATCACCGGCGAGGCGTTTAGCGAATTCGGGATGAGCAAGGGTAACCTGAAAAGCTGCCGCGCGCGAATTGAAATCAACGCGCGCGACGTGGCGAGCGGAAACATCATTTCTGTGGATCGTCAAACAAGCGTGGCCGTGGACATCGCCGAACACATCGCGGCAAAATCCGCGTTGCAAAACGGTGCGGGTGAATTGGCGGAACGTTTGTTACCACAACTAGGGAAATGAAGAAGCTGCTTTATAGAAACGCAACAGCACCTTAAATTCGTTGCCAACGTTGGCTGAAACCTTCAGTGAAACCTTCAGTAAGTGGGTTAGAAATTGTTCATCCGCGCAGTGGAAGGGTTAGTTGAATTTGCTTGAATTTGCCAATGAAGCCGTGTATTTTTGCTTTGAAAATCGAACATGAGCTGAGCGATTCCGCCCCCAGCCACCACTTCATTTCAAGGCGCAATATAAGCCGCGCGATAAAATCTGTGGCTGACTTGACCCACACCGTTGTCCACGAACGTGAATGGAGCCGTGTTCGTCTGCACCGACGTCCAATTCACCAAATCTGAAGAAGCCTGCACGATATATTGATAACCCGGCACGCCGGTAACATTCAATGTGAACTGGTCGCTACTGGCGCTGGCCATCGACGTCAATGTCGCCGCAGCGGTGGGATACACGATCAATGCTGCAACAGTGCTGTTGGTCAGACCGGCGATATTCGACACGGTTGCATAGTACGTTCCCGCTTGATTTGTGCTGATGTTATTCAGCGTCAGCATCGGACTCGTCGCTCCCGCCAGACTGGTTCCGTTAAAATGCCACTGATAATTCAACGGCCCCGTTCCGGCTGCGTTCACGCATAAATTTGCATTTTGACCGACTACGGCTACGCAATTCGTCAATGAGTTCAGTATCTTCGGCTTGATTGTTGCAGCCGGATTGATGACCGTGATGGTGAATGTTTGTTTGACGATGTTGTTGCTTTTCCCGCCGTCATTGACAGTGACGGTGATGGTTGCTGTTCCAGTGGCATTGTGCATCGGTTTGAACGTCAACTTGCCCGTGCTTTTCGGACTGACATAGTTGACCGTCGGATTCGGAATCAAACTCTTATTACTGGAAGAGGCGGTGACCTGAAGCGTTTGCTTTTCGTTGGACGCACCGGAAGTGATGCCGGTCAAAGAAACTGTTTGCGATGCGAAATTCTCGTTGATGATGATGACGAGGTTACCAATCGGATTCAACGTCGGCGGCTGGTTCACTGCTTTGACTGTTATAGTGAAAGAGCGGGTGATGACATTGCTTTCACTTTGACCGTTGTTGGCGGTGACTGTGATTTTTGCCGTTCCATTGCCGTTGTTCGCCGGCGCAAAGATTAATGTCCCGGTCGTATTTGGGCTGGTGTAATTGACGGTTGGATTCGGAATCAAAGCCGGATTGCTCGAAACAGCGGTGACAATCAGTTGACTGCCAGATCCCAAACCAACACCAAGCAAATTGACCACTTGAGAACCGTTGTTCTCATTGATTGTGAGGTTGCCCAATGAGTTTAAAGTGGGTGGCAAGTTTGAAGTGGGCGGCAAGTTCGGGATGACCACTGGAATGGTGTTCGTTGAAACTGGGCTTGTTGATACAAGATTTGTCCCGCCGGTATTGTAAGACGCTTCATTCGAAAAATCGCTTTCCACGCCAGACGCGTCATAAGTCGTGGCCGCAAAAAAATAAGTCGTTCCATCCAGCAATCCCGTTATCGTCGTGTTCGTCACATTTCCGACCGAAATCGAGTTGGTATAGACCTGACTTGTTCCGCCAAAATAAATTTTATAGCCGACTACATTGGTATCAGTATTCGGGTCCCATGTGAGCGTCACGCTTTGGGATGCAAATGCCGCGCACTGCATGAACATCGCCACACAGCCCGACAACAACCAGTAAAGAGCGGTACGACTTTTTTCCCGAAACGAGTTTGAATGATATAACATTGCCCTTTTTGCTTATGCATAAGGGCTGCCAAAACGCCTGATTCAACGCGGGATTTGCAGCGTATAAACGACACGCAATTGACGGAAATAAGGTGCGCATGATTGTCCTTGTAATTCAATGGTTTCATCGTCCAGGCGAACAAAATAAAAAAAAATTTATGAATTCTTTTTCAAAAAAATTATTTCGTCCGGATGCCTTTGAAGTTTTGATGAAACCCTTCAAGACATGCCCTGTCTTGAAAGGGAACATCTTTATTCGCAAGTCTTTCGAAGATTATCTGAAGAAAGTTTTAACAAGCTCCGCGACCCGCTTGATTTGTGCATCGGTCAGCTCGGGATAAATCGGCAGGCTTAAACATTCGCGCGCTGCCTTTTCAGCGACCGGAAAATCACCGGGCTTATGACCAAGACTTGCATAGCACTTTTGCAAATGCAAAGGCAGCGGATAATGCAACGCGCAACCCACGCCGCCGGCCTCAAGATGTTTTTTGAGATCATCGCGTCGCGAATGGCGCACAACGTAGACGTGCCATGCGCTCTCTGCAAAACCGGCCTCGCGCGGAAGTTGCAACGGCGTCTCTGCAAGCAATTCACTGTAACGGTTCGCCACGCGGCGGCGCTCATTCGTCCATTCTTCCAGATGCTTCAACTTCACGCCGAGCACCGCGCCCTGAATTCCCTCCATGCGATAATTGAAACCGATTTCGTCGTGATAGTATCGCGTGGTCGAGCCATGCTCGCGCAACGAACGCGCGCGCGCGGCAAACGCCGCGTTGTTCGTCACGAGCGCGCCGCCTTCCCCGCACGCGCCAAGGTTTTTTCCGGGATAAAAACTGAAGCATGAAATTTCACCGAATGTTCCTACGGTTTTGCCTTTGTATTTCGCGCCGTGTGCCTGTGCCGCGTCCTCTACTAGAGGCAGGTTATGTTTTTTGCAAACAGCCAGAATCGGATCGATGTCGAACGGCTGACCGTAAAGATGAACGGGCAGAACGGCCTTGGTGCGTGATGTTATGGCGCGCTCGACGAGCTTTGGGTCGAGGTTCATCGTCAAGTCTTCGATGTCCACGTAAACCGGTTTTGCGCCAACATAAGAAATCGCCCAACTCGTGGCGACGAACGTGAATGGCGTGGTGACGACTTCGTCGCCCGATTTAATCCCAAGCAGCAATAGCGCGACGTGCAACGCGGACGTGCCGCTGTTGAAGGCGACGCAATGTTCCGCGCCGATGAACTTCGCGAAATCTTTTTCAAATTGCACCACGTCCGGCCCGAGACAGAACGAGCAGTTGTCAATCGTGCGTGCGATGACAACGTCGAGGGCTTCGCGGATGCCGCGCAACTGCGCCGGCAGGTCAAGATAAGGAATTTTATCGGTCATTTCAGCGGGGAAAATAATTTAGCCGCGCAGTTTTGAACAGCAAAGATTAATTCCGACCCTGAAGAAAACTTTTGACCAGTTGGTTTTGGTTGTAATAGAATCCATAAGCGTTTCAAAATACAGTTTTTGAAAAACAAACCGGAAACAATCTATGAAAACAAATTTGATTTTAATAAACAGACTCGCCCACCGTCTGCCCATGCTGAAATTTGCCATGCTTTTGCTGGCGACATTTGCGTTCGCCGGCTGTCAGACCGACCAATTCAACGACACTTCCAAGCAATCGGTTTCCGCGCAGACCCACACTGAAAAAATTGTTTTGCGCGAAGGCGACGTTTTAAAAATTTCTTTTCCAAGCTCTGCAAACCTTGACACGACGCAGCAAATTCGAAGGGATGGAAAAATTTCCCTGCCATTGGTCGGAGAGGTGGACGCCGCGGGAATGAGTCCAGACGAATTGCAGGACAATCTTGTGAAGTTATACGCCCCGCAAATTTCATCCAAAGAAGTGATCGTGGCGCTTGAATCTTCTTCCTTCCCGGTTTTTGTGACAGGCTGTGTCATACACCCCGGAAAAGTATTGTCGGATCATCCGATCACAGCGCTTGAAGCTGTCATGGAGGCGGGTGGATTTGACTATGACAAGGCCAATTTGAGAGACGTAAAAGTGATCCGCCTCGAAAACGGTGCGTCAAAGACTTACATTTTGAATTTGAAAGTGCTTTTGGAAGGCGGCAAGGAAGACAAGCCGTTCTACCTGAAGCCCTCCGACATCATTTATGTGCCGGAGAGGTTTAACTGGTTTTAAAATCCTAATCAGCCGCCGTAGTTTTCTGCTCTCTGGCGATTCCGAGCTTTTCCATGAGCTCGTAAAGTGTGGGTCGGCTTAATCCAAGCTCAACCGCCGCCGGGGCGATTTTTCCGTTATGCTTTCGCAGAGCTTGCTGAACCATTTGCCGTTCCACCGCTTCGCGCGCCTCTTTCAGAGTAGTGGCGTTCGCTGCCACGCCGGGTTTTAATTCAAGATCCGAAGCCGTCACACGTTTGCCATCGGCCATGATGACCGCGCGACGGATGCAATTCTCAAGTTCGCGGACATTTCCCGGCCATGAATGTTTGGTCAAGGCACGAAGCGCTTCCTGGTCGAAAGCAAGACCCGGCTTGTTGACCTGTGCAGCAAATCGTTTCAGGAAAAATTGGGCGAGAACTCGGACGTCGTTCTCACGTTCCCTCAATGGCGGCAATAAAATTTGCACCACGGCAAGGCGGTAAAACAAATCTTCACGGAACTTTCCGATAGCCATGTCCTTTTTCAAGTCCGCATTTGTCGCGGCAATGACCCGCGTGTCGATTTGGATTTCCTGCCGCCCACCCACGCGCTCGATTTTTTGTTCCTGTAAAAATCGGAGCAGCTTTACTTGCAACGGCTGTGGAATTTCGCCGATTTCGTCCAAAAACAAAGTTCCGCCGCCGGCCGCTTCAATCCGCCCCTTGCGCTGAACATGTGCCCCGGTGAATGCGCCCTTTTCGTGGCCGAAAAGTTCGCTTTCCAAAAGCGTCTCCGGAATAGCGCTGCAATTGATGGCGATGAACGGACCGTCTTTCCGCGCACTCCGCTGATGAATTGCGCGCGCCGCCATTTCCTTGCCGGTTCCGCTTTCGCCAAGAATCAGCACTGGCGCATCAGTCGTGGCAACCTTGCGGATTGAATCAAATACCGGCTGCATGGTGGGGCTGTCACCCAACATTCCCTCGAAAGAATTACCGCCCAACAGATGCTGCATCTCACTATATTCTTTTTCAAGTTGGGCGATGTGAAAACACCGTTTCAAAAGAAATTTCAACTCCTCCATCTCAATGGGCTTGCATAAAAAATCATAAGCTCCCGAACCAATTGCACGCAACGCGACTTCCTTTTCCCCCTGCCCTGTGACGATGACAATCTTGACCAGCCGGTTCAATGCCAGCAATTCGGACAAAGTGGCAAGCCCCTCTTCAGGATTGCCGGGGTGCGGCGGCAAACCCAAGTCAAGCAACACAACCGATGGACGGGCGGAATGAAAATTTTTGATCGCGCTGGAACGATCCTCGGCGAGCAAAATTTCGTAGTCTTTCGCCAGCGCCCACTTCATCTGCGTGCGTATTTCCTCGTCATCATCAACAATGAGCAATTGGGGATTCATTTTTGGAGCGGCAAATAGATTCGGAAAGTCGTGCCCTTGTCCGGCTCGCTTTCAACCTCGATCCTGCCTTTGTGCGCTTCAACAATCATTTTGCTTTGAAACATCCCAATGCCAAGCCCATTCTTTTTTGTCGTCTGAAACGGCCGGAACAGCGAGTGGTTCAAAAATTCGGGTTTCATTCCGCAACCGTTGTCCGAAACGGAAAGAATCGCCCAACCATTGTTTTGTTTTGTCTCAATATGAATCTGGCCGTTTTGCGGCGAAGCTTCCCTGGCGTTGAGAACAAGATTTGTGACCACTTTGAGCAGTTGCTCCGAATCGAAAAGGAATCGAGGCAAGGGCTGAAAATTTTTTACCAGGTTGACACCGGCAGCTTTTTCCCATTCGGCAAGCGATTTTGCAATCGCCTCGTTAAGGTCGGATTCGACGGGTTTGATTTTTAGTTCGTGACGCAAGAGGCTCAAGCGCTCGACCAGGTGGTTGATGTGCGCGACGGTTTTTGAAGTACCTCGCAAAGCGTCTTCCCTGAACGCGGGGTCATCAAAATGCACCGGCAGATTTTGAAGCATCAGATTGAGCGTGGAAGCGGCATTCTTGAGGTCGTGGACAAAAAATGCGGACATCGTTTGAAAGGCTTCAAGTTCCTTCGCCTGCAAGAGTTTTTGGGACAGCCTCACATTGAGCAGATTGGCAGCCATCTGGTCACCGACACATTTAAGCAAGTCAAAATCCTGCCAGGAAAATGGAACAGCGCCAACTCGATCACCCAAAACCATGATGCCAAGAATTTCTCCACCGACAACAATCGGAACGCAAATGCGATTTCCTCCTCTTCGAAATTCATCCGGGTGACACGATTTCAAAGCGACTGCCCAGGATTCTTTGCTGGCATCAATATCAACCGGCTCCGGATGTTTTACAAAAGCGTTGATCGCCTTGGTGATTTCATCGTTTTTCGGGTTCAACGAATCCGCCTTGGACTCGGACAAAAATGTCGAGGTCTCAAATTTAAGTTGCTCCTTTTTGTCGTCCACCAGCCAGATGGTTACGGACAGAACCTGAAACACATCCGTGGTCAATTTGACAGCAGCTTGACACAATTCCTTTTGTGTCACACACGAAGCCGTGCTTTCAGTGAATTTCCTCCACACCGTCCGATAATCGTATAAAGGCCTTTGAAAATTTCGGCTGATAAAGCGACCGGTATGCAGTCGCGCCCGATCAGACAGCAACAAAATTGTGAGCAACACCAGCGCCACCAAAACGATAAATGCCTTCAGAGTGAAAGCCGCGTCACCGCCGCCAAAAGTCACCACCTTGGCGAATACCCCAATGACCAATAAATAAATTCCTGCCAACAAAGCCGTGAACGAACCTCGAAGCACCGAATGAGACGGATAAACATCCATCTCAAAATGTCCCGTGCGAAAAAGCGATCGAAGAATCATCAAGCATGCTACGATCAGCGCGCCGGAGTTTACGACCTGCAATGACAAATCTATCGCGTGAAACAAAAGCACCTGGCTGCTGCTGTACACGCGGACGCCAAACAATACGCCGAGTCCCAGAATCATAAATTTGATTCGCCAGCGCATTGTCCCAACCGATGCGCGGAATGTCCTTTCAAGGTTTATGAGCACGAGCACTGTGCCGAGCAGAACAAGAATGTTCAAAACAATGCCGGGAACTCCCAAAGGCAACATCCAACGGCCTGTTCCTGTCTGGCTTATGGAAACAATCAATTTGTCCTGGAACAAAACAACCAATCCTATGGGTATCAAAAACGCCGAAATCAGAAGGAAGCGCCACCTCCTCAAAAATTCTTTGTAGTTTCCGCGACCATAACTAAAGCTGAAGAAAAGCCAGCTTCCCGGAAGAAAAGAAACCGCTGCAAGTCTCCACTGCTGCCAAAAGAGCATCTCTTCGACAGAAGTCGCAGCCAAAGACAAGCCGGAAAAAATACTCTCCATCGCCAGCACAGCCATGCCTCCTGCAAATGAACGATGGGCAACAGACCCTCGTGCGCGCCATACAACCGCAAAAGCCAAAGCACCGCTAAAAAGGGCGGCAATAAAAGCGAGGGCGGTGGCGATGTTCATGACTTTTTTTCTTGTGGCTCAAGCCAAGATAAAAGTCCCAAACATTTGTTGAAAAAGCAGCAAAGAAATGAAGGCCTAAAGGACAAAAAAATAAAGGCAGGGAAAATTCCCTGCCTTTAATGAAAAACTATATTCTCCTGAATTAGGACAACAACTTTCTCTTGATAAGACCGAGTCCGACAAGAGCGCCGCCTAAAAACATCGCGGTTGTTCCACCGTCCGGTGTGTTGTTGTAAGTCCCGGTAACGCTTGCTATCAGGACATTGGGATTATTATAGCCTTGAACGCCTGAAGCTGTCACGCCGATGTAACCGGTAAGGTAGGGTGTAAGATCGAAAGTAGTATCCGACGTGACTGATCCAACCAATAAACCAATTGAACCCAAAACAGCGGAGTAATATATATTCGCCGTCTCGCCCTGCTGCACGCTGCCAAAGAAAAGCGACGTCAAGTTCGCCGCAGGTGTGGTGGTAAGCAAAAGCTGAACGTAAGTCGTGGTGTTGATTTCAAATTCAGCATCACTTGCTATGCCCAATCCCGATTCACCCGGTGATTCATTTTTTGCGTAAAGGGCTGTGGGGCTATTTGCCGTCGTGTAACCATAGGCCGTCAGAGCAATTCCACTTTCCGTGAAAGTGCTTGAGTTACCCAAGTTGCCCAAGCCATTTTCCAGAAAATTCCAAGTAACGGTGTTCGCCTGAACAGCCGCACTAAATCCCACAACAGCCAACGCTGTCAAAAATAATTTAAGTTTCATTTTATTTTAATCTAATTGTTAATATTTAAAACACACATCTGTCCTGTCCACTTCTTAAGCAGAGCCAGTGCCAACGCTTTGAAAGCTTTTTTTTCTGTGAGCTAAGTTGTTCATTTAAAGTAAATTAAGTCGATTTAAAAGAATTTCAAATCATGTACATAAAACAGTATAACTGTAATATCTTCCGACATCATGGGTTGATTTTATGGATTTATTGTTCATAAACTGTTTATATTCAATCTGATAGAGCAGAACTGTGATTACGTAATTGCCTCTTACACTTACAACGCCCTTTTCTTTGGATAGGCGCACGTATTACTTCAATTCCAACAGCATCTGCTTTGCATCCGCAGCTTGATCGGCGGACAGATTCAATGTCAAAGCCCGTTGCAGAGACGCTTTGCTTTCCACAGCGTTTTTCAAATGATACTGGGCTGCGCCAAGATAATAAAACAGTTCCGCGTCTGTAATTCTGTCAGCGGCAATCGTCTTTAATAAATCCGCGGCGCGCGAATAATCGCTCTGCTGAAATAAAATGATGCCCAATGCTTTCGTCAGCGCCGGATCATTTGGAAAATCGGTGCGCGCTTTCGTCGCTAGTTCGTAAGCCCGTCCCGTTTTGCTGGAGTCGGTCGCGTAAAGGATTGCAAGCCCTCTTTGTGCCGGAACAAAATCGGGATAATGGGCGAGAATTTTTTCGTAATTCTGCTGCGCTGCAGCGACGTTGGTTTTTTGTTCGTTGATGACGGCCAAGGCCATGAGCGCCGGGACGTAATCAGAGTTTGTTTTTAAAATACCGGTGATGCGCGCATTTGCGGCGGTGGCCTGCTCGGGATTGACAGCAAGAGAAATCATGTCCAGAAAGAGCGCGGCCTGATTGGATTGAGCCTGCGGCAACCCGGCTTGCAAGGCATTTTTCATCGCGGCGGCAGCGTCCGAAATTTTTCCGAGACTGTATGCAGCCAGCGCAAAATCGTAGAGCGTATTTGAGTTGCCGGGCTGGTTGTGGGCTGCTTCTTGCAACAAACTAAACGCCCATTTGTAATTGCCATTCTGATATGCCAGGCGACCCAAAGTGTAACCAATTTCCGAATCGCTTGGCGCGAGTTTGTAAGCGGTTTTTGCCAGATCAAAGGCTTTTTGCGGATCTTTGGCAGTGTAAAGCCGGGCAAGTTTTATTGTTGCACCGGCGTTTTGAGGATTTGATTTTAATGCTGTTTCAAAGGCGGTGATCGCCTTGTCGAAATTTCCATCACGTTCATAAACGGACGTCAACCGGGACAAAACGACGGGATCGTCAGATTTTTCAGCGAATCTTTTTTCCAAAACTGCGAGATCGGCGGCGGTGGCAGTCTTGGGATCAATGGCAAGCAAAGTTAGGCACAGCTTGCATTGATCTTTACCAAAAAATTCAGCTTTTGATTGCATCGCACGCTGAAAGGCGGCTTGGGCAGATGCTTCATCGCCCATCATGTAATATGTCATCCCCAAGTGGAATTGAATTTCCGGAACATCCGGTAATTTGCCGGCACTTTCCTGAAGCAGACTCAATGCGGACTGATATTGCCCTTTTTTGCATAAAATCCATCCGAGTGTGTCCGCCGTGGACGGGTCGCCCGGATACAAATCCCTCACCTTTTGCGCCAGTTCATACGCTCGATCCAACTGATTCAAATTATCCGAATATAAACACGCGAGATTATTCAAGGCGGGACCGAACTTCGGATTGATTGCCAGCAATTTTTCATAAGCGTCCGCTGCCGCGCTGTAATTCTTCGCATCGCTTTGAAAACCACCCAACGTCATCAATGCCGCGACGCTTTTCGGGTTTTTACCGACCGCCAGCTCGAAATTTGCCAGAGCCTTGTCATTTTGTTTCGATTTCGCGTATAACTGCCCCAGCAGCAAATAAGCGGTGTCACTTTCCGGTCTTAATTCCGTCACTCTTTTCAAGGCCGCTTCAGCTTGAGTTTTGTCTCCCTGCGCCAAAAAAACCTGTGCCATGAGCAACCGCAACTCCGCCTGCGCCGGATTTTTTTCAACTTCTTTTTGGATGAGTTGAAGCGCGACCGCGTATTGCTTTTCCGTCAAATCCAGATCCACCAATTGTTGCAGCGCAGGCAAAGTATTGGTGGCAATCTCAAGCGAGCGATTGAATTCGGCGCGCGCCTGTTCGTTGTTCTTCTGTTGAACGAATGTTGCTCCCGCAAGCAGCGGAATCTGGGGATTTTGCGGATATGATTTTTCCAATCGCCGGTAAATTTCCAACGCGCCGTCAAGATTGCCCTGGACGCGATAGGCGTTGGCCAGCACCAAACTGGCTTGCGTCATCTGCGGCTGGCGCTGAATCAACTGTTTCAACGACGCGACGGCGGAATCAGGATCGCCATTTTTGATTTCCAGTTGCGCCAGCAACAAAACAGCTTCAGCGAAATCGGGGGCCAGATCTACCGCCTTGTTCAGGCTGTTCACAGCCATGCTGGTTTGGTCATTTGCCAGATATGCCAGCGCCAGTTGATAGCGCACTTGGGAAGATTGCGGAACAACCTTGGCTATTTTTTCCAATTCTGTTACGGCCGTCGCCGTTTCACCTTGGGCAAGATGCAACCGGCCATTCAAAAATAGGGCGTCATAATTATCCGAATCCCGCGACAGGATCTTGCTCAATGAAGCCGCGCAATCGTCAAATTTTTTCTCCTCCAATTCGATTTCAGCCAACCCAAGCCAAGCCGGGACATAATCCGGTGCAGATTTCACAATTTCGTCCAAAACGCGTTTGCCTGCGTCCAGACCATTCACCTGGGTTTCAAACTGGGCGTACTGCAGCCGCCTTTCCGATCTGGGCGGAGAAAGATCGGCTGCCGTCTTGAAATCGGTCTCAGCCTGCTTCAAATCATTTTGCGCCCAAAAAAAAGTTCCCAATGCCTCGTAAGCCGCGCTCGATTTCGGATCAAGCGTTTGGGCGTGCTGGAAAGCGGTTCCAGCGGTTTTGAAATCATGCTCACGGAAAGAAAGACTGCCAAGCGCCACTTCGAGCGAGGCCTGGTCGCCGTTTTGAGAAAGTTTTTGAAGATATTTTCGCGATTCGTCCATTTCCTTTTGCGTCCTGCTGGCCTCTGCCAATAGCAACGGCGCTTCCTTATCCTGCGGATTTCGGTCAAGGACAAATCTGGCTTCATCACGTACTTCTTGCACTTTGCCCACCGCGAGATAGATATATCCCGCCTTCAAGTGGAAATCTGTATTGTTTGTCTCCAATTCGCGCGCCTTGAGCAGGAAAGGCGCTGCGCGTTGAAAGCGTCCTTCTTCAAAATAAATGACGCCAAGCTGCCCGATGGCTTCGGTATTTTGCCGGTTATTGCGGAGAACGTTGATGTATTCAATCTCCGCCCGGTCATATTGGCCGGCGGCGAAATACCCGTTCGCCCGTTTCAGGTGGAAAGCTTCTTTGACTTTGGCCGTGCAGCCTGTCCCGGATAGAACCAAAAACCCGGCGATGACCAGTGTTAAAATTGTAAAAACAGATTTTTGCATTTTAGATTTTCGGCTTTTGAGCAGCAGAATTTTTTCCCATTCGTTCGGATTTTCTCAAATAAATTAAAAACAGGAAGAATGGTATCAATGACAAAGCAAAAAACAACGGCCCGCCGTGGCGGTGGATGGGAGAGTTGATCATTTCGGGGCCGATGTGAACGCAAAGTTGGCCGATGACGAATATCCGAAAGCCATTCCTCAAAAGCGCCAGCGGAATCACAGCCAGAACCAGCCAAGTCCGTTTCCACGGATCGTGCAAAAAAAGATATCCAGCCAAGAGGCTTGTGATGAACAGCACCAGCGTGGAATGTATGCCGCTGCATTCCGGAGCCACTTCAAGAGTTATGCCGGGCAGTTGAAATACCAGTCCGCTGTGAAAAAAAGGCGTGCCGGACAAAGTGAACATCGCATTGGCGGCCATTGCCGAACCATATTGCAAAAATGTGTCAATCCAATCCAGCAAAAAGCCGGGAAACGGAATCATGAAAACGAGCAGGCAGAGCGGGAAAACAATCGCGCGCAAAATCTCTTTTCCAAAAAACAAACAGCAGGCGCTGACGAAAAATAAAAGAAAGGAAAGGACATTGAATGTAAGGTAATCTTCAACGGCCACTTTTGACGCGAAGTGGACGGTCAGCCAGTAGCCGGCGACTGCCGCCAAACCGCCCGCCAAAAAGCACGCGGCCAGACTCCAGGCCGGGTCGAAAACACGAGGCAGCCTTTGCCGTCGAGACCAGACGAGATATCCGCTGATGAATGGAATCAAGAGGATGTAAGAATATAAATCGCTTCGGAATGCATTCCTTGTCAAATCGTAAAGCGGGACGGCAAAGCAAAGCACGAGCGCGATTGCCACCAGAAAAAAATTTCTTAACCGCACAGGGTGTCTGTCCGCTTCTCCACCCTGCCCCAACGAAGAATGTCCGCCGTTCATTTGTTTATTCTGTTCGATTAATTAAGATAAGTGGACAGGCCCGATTTGTTCGCGTCCCACCAGTTTCGATTCCTTGTTGTCTGTTTGCGATGAAGCCGGATCCATTTCAATAACTGTATCCTACTTCAAATCCAATCTGATTGCTTGAATAAGAAAACCCCTGCACACTGGATGCGTTGCTGTTGTATTGATAAGTCACGGCCATTGTACCGCGTTTCAGCAACGGATAGCTCAATCTTGCGTTCAAGTAATAATAATCATCCGTGCGGCCTCCCGAAAGCGTGCTTATGGAAACTGTGTATTTTTCCTCGCTGTAACCCGCACCCAGATTCAGATAAAATTTCTCCAGCAGACGCTGGTTCAGGTTGCAATTGACACTGGTGTTCTCGACAACCTCGTTCAGGGTGTACAGCGAGGACGCACTTACGGTCCGGCTTGCGCCCAGGGAAACTTGCGTCTGTTCAAAAGGCTGATATTGGATTGCCGCGCCAAAGAGTGGATTGAACAAATCTCCGACACCTGTGGCGAAAGACTCCCGCTCCTCGAAACCGCCATTGACTTGAAAACTTATTTTATCTGTCGCACGCCAATTCACCCGGCCTTGCAATTGCTCGAATGTTTGATCCGGACCTGTGTTGGCTTTTACGAACCCGAATCCAGTGCCGATGCCGGCGTTCAAGCGCGGCCAAAATTCATAGTTCAACCATTCCAGCGTTGACCATGTATAGGTGTCTTGAGAATTTTGGTTTGTCGAACCGAAAGCGTTGTCAACGAAGTCGAAGTTCTGGCTTAACGACATGTCCAGCGACATCTTGCTGTTGAAAGCATAGGAAGCCGTGAGAGCGGTCAAATAATTTTCCTCCTCGGTCTGAGTCGCGGTTTCGGTCTGCGGCGAAGAAGAATCCGTGTAACTTTGCGAAAGGCCGAAAAGCCAGTCTTCATAGGAAGTCGCGCCCGCAAACGTAACAGCGTGGTCAAGCTCGTCCTTGAAATGGCTGTTGGAATAATATCTCAACGTGGGCGTGTAATCCAATGACCAGTGCTTGCCGAGGTCGAACAAGATGCCCGGAGAAATTTCATGGATGAACGTGTCCTGCGGATGGTTGGTGCTGGATTGAAGTCCGGTCGCATAAACAAGCGAGTAGAGCAAATGCGGTCGCGCCGTGACCGGTCCCCATTGAAAAGGCTGGTCTTGTGAAGCCGCGGTCATGTTTTCCGCAGGATTGAACACTTGAAACTCGTTCGATTCAGATTGTTGCCAGGCCGGTTCAGGCCCTGCAGGCTGCGGCATGATCGCTTCCTGCGTTTTCGCCACATCGCCAAAAACGAGCAAGCCAAACAACGCGATACCAATGGGCAGCAACCCAGGTTTTTCACAGGCGAATGCAGAGTTCCGTTCTTTCAATTTCATATCCAATCCTTTCACTTTGTTTTAAAAACAGCCAACAATCAAGGAAGTTACTTGTCAGGCAGCGCTTCTAAACAGGTTGGCAAATGGCGATGCCGGGTGCCATTTGCGCAAAGCATCTTCCAACGCCTCTTGCACAGGCCGCATTTTCACGCCTGCAGCCAGCAATTTGGAAGAATCGAGGATGCAACTCGACCGAAGCGTCTTGTCCCCGTTGCGGTAAAATCCTGTCTCGTCCTTTAAGAATTCAAAACGGCGATCCGGTTTGAGGAACTTTTGAATCATTTCAACCACCTGTCGTGTTGTTACCGCGCCGGGGTTCGTGACGTTGTAAATGCCAAACAGCGATTGCCGCTCCCAAAGATCGAGGCACGCCCGCACAAAATCGTCGGTGTGCGAAAGGGCATTCACGCCGTCATAAATTTTGTCGAAATTTTGAATTTGCGTGAGGAAATTCCTGGGCTCGTCGTGTTCGTTGAAGGGCATTCCCATCCGCCAGATATAGCTTTGGCCGACGCCGCGAATCGCTTCCTCGGCCAGCGCCTTTGCGCCGCTGTAAAAATTGCACGGCGCGTAACGAAAGGAAAAATTGGGCTCGTCCCATTCCGTGAAACCGCCGATTCTTTCCGGACGCTCGACGAGCAGCCGCAACAATTCCGGACGGTTGAAATTTCTTTCGACGGTCATTCCATTACCGTTGGCCAGCTTTGCTCCAGAATAGATGGCACCGGACGAAACATGTCCCCACGGCGTATTTGTCATCAGACAAACTTTGGCAACGGTTTGCGGCAGGATTGTGTTCGCGAACAATGTTTCCGTGCGTGCCGATTCACAGGCGTCCACGTCAGGTTTGCCGGGATAACCGGCCGCGTTGATGATAAATGCAGGCTTCGTCTTGCGGACATAATCGAACAAGACGTCGAAATCCGTGTAATCAATGCCGCGCCGTGTGAGCGGGATGTAAATCTGCCCGCGCCGGCGAAGCTCGGCGGTGAAAGTCTGGCCGACATAGCCAGTGGCTCCTAAAACAAGAATCATAAGGACCGTCCTTTCTTCAATTCAGACAAGCAAAATTTCGAAGCAATTGGCTAACCGGACAAATTTTCCGACGGATGAAAAAAAATTCGGGCATAAATGTAGGCGATGCTCTCGCCCAACACTTCCCGGACGCCTTCACTGTAACGCCACCAATGTTTGGGATCGTAATCGGGATCGGGAACAGAAATAACGCCGACGTTCACGCCTGAACCGAAAGCTTCTTGAAAGAGCAATTGGGTGCGCCGCGCATGCGCGCCCTCGGTCAGGACGTTGATGCCGCGAACATCCACACTATGTCCGCGAAACCAATCTCGCAAAGCGATGGCGGAACTATAAGTCCGATCCCTGCCAACGACGTGCGAAGGAACCATTTGAACAAATTCATCTTCAATCCCGACTTTTTTCAAAAGGTCTGCACCGACACTGGCAGACGTGTTGAAATCATTTGTGTAGCCGTCGGTCCCGACAACCGGGCCGCCGGTCGTGTATATTTTTCTATAGGAATTTGTTTTAAATTCTTCGGCGGCGGCGCGGACGGCGTACTCGTGTATCCAGCCTTCAACGACGAGAACATTTGTGTTCACGCGCTGCGTTTTGGCAAGAAACGGCTGGATGTTCAGCGAAACCAAAACGGCGACGAGCAGCAGTGTTGAAAGAAAAATAAGCCAGCCGCGACACGACAGTCCCCATCGCTCCTTGCGAGTGAATATGCCGCAGATTTTTTTTTGTTCGTTCATTTACTGTGCTGCTTTCTTCGAAACCATGCGCGGGACAGGATGGGGAACAAATAAATGGCCATGCACCGAAGGCGAATGCGAAAATCTCCCGCAAAATAAATCCCATCCTTGGCCATGGCGCGGGCGAGTTGAAATTGACTGGCGGCGCAAGCAAGCTCCGCGCGACGCAAGATGAAATAGGCCAGACGGTTTCGGGTTTCGGAAATCTTTTTGGGACGAAGTTCCAACATCCGCCAATATATCTCGGCTTGCACACGCATGTATGAATTGTAGCGTCTCGACGCTGCTTCAGGTTCCAAATCGTAAGTCAAACTATTCGGAGAGTTGCGCGAAATCACCACCAGCGGGCGGCCAATGTAAATGAACCCCGAAAGAAATGACAGCTTGAAAAGTAATTCCGTGTCTCCCGCATTATGCAGGGATTCGTCAAAGAGTCCGGCTTGTTCCAGCAAATTCTTTTTCACCATTAGAGTTTGGACCAAGGGATGACATGGCGCTTCATATATGGAAACGGCTGCATCCTCGACATAATAAACTCCCGGTTCCAAGGTTTTTGAAACAACGTCCTCGACATCCTTCCATAATTCTCCCCGGTCGGTCACGCAGCGGGTGAAACACATGCTGCCACCATGTTTTTGGAGACACTCGACTTGACGTTCGAGCTTGCCGGAATGCCATTGATCATCCGAATCCAAAAACGCAATCCAACTTCCCCGGGCAGCACGAATTCCGGTATTTCGGGCCGCGCTCACACCGCAATGCTCCTGACGGATAAGATGTATGCGATTTCCGAACTGCGCCAAGGCTTCCATGGTTTTGTCGGTGGAACCGTCATCAACAACGATGATTTCAAAATCCCTGAAGGTTTGCGCAAGAACGCTCTCGACGGCATTCGCAACGCAATACGCCCGATTAAAAGCAGGGATGACGACCGAAATCAATGGTGCGGCTTCGCTTGGTTTGTCATTTAGTTGAAGTCGTTTTACTGCGGCTGGATCGTCTGCTGTTTTCAAAACCGTCCTGACGGTTGTGGCAATGCGTTCCGATTTCGTGACGGCCTTGACCGCCGGTGACAAATGATTTTCCAAAATAAACTGCGCCGCACGGTCTTCGCCTTTCACCTCAACCCACTGGCAACGCGCCGAAAAAATTCCGCGACGCAATGCGTGCGCAAGAAGACGAATGCAACGGGGAAGACTTATTTTCTTCGGCTGCTCGCCTGCTAACAAGTAATGTAAAACCCAGTGCGAAAAAGCGCTGTAATAGATCAGCCGTAAAAAGTAAGCCTGATTCAACCGTCCGGCGGCGATTAAATGCGTGATCCGCAATTCGGGGAAAATCCCAAAACCGTATCCGGCTTCGGCGGCCGCCCAGGAAAACAAATCGTCTTCATGTGCAAACAACTGTTTGCCCTTTCGGCCCAGCACCATGTTGGTCTTGAGTTTTTCGGTGAGCGCGGTGAATTGCTCGGCGATCTTGCGGTTGATACACAGCCCGGCTCCGTATGGCACGCAAGAAGTGTCCTGCGGATTGTTGCTCCAGCGCGACGAGGACGAGTTTCGTATCACCAGCAGAAACAGCAACGAGTTCAGTTTCGCCGGCGGCTGGATTTCATACTCCGGCTTTACAATTCCAGCACCGATAGCGCCCAAATATGGATGCTGCGCCACGATGACTAGTGCATTTTCTAAATAATCAGGAGCCAGCAAAGTGTCGTCATCCACAAAGACCAGCAATTGGCCTGTGGATTCCTTGATGCCGCACAGGCGGGCAAAGGTAAGTCCCAGACGGTCTTCCCGGACGTGCCGTCCCTGCGGATGCCAGGCGATATCGCAGCGTTCCGCCAGCGGCGGCTCCGAGGCGTTGTCCACGATCAGCAACTCCCATCGTTCCTTCGGGAGCGTTTGCGTGGCGAGCGATTCCAGTGTGCGGCGCAGGTAATCCGGTCGCGGGTTGTGGGTGCAAAGGATGACGGAAAGGTCGGGCATGATTTTTTTTAAAAAATGTTTTTCACCGCTTCCCGCATGATTGCGGGCGTGAGAACCAGCGTGTCCTTTAAAATTTTCAACGAAAAATCGCAACCAAACGCGCCGCGGATCTGCCGCAAGGCGGCGGCCAGCTTGCCGGCGCCGACTAAAGCCTCCGCACTGTTCATGGCGTACAGAGCGTATTGCTTAAGAGCGGATTGCCTGACCTCGGCGCCGATTTTTGGGTCAGGCAGATAGCCGCTAATAATCTTGATGCACTTTCTTATGTCTTCGATGTCACTTCCTTCCGCCATGAACCGCGAGGTGGCGTTGTCGGGATGCATCCGGTAACAGGCGAGAACCTCCGGTTCGTACCAGACCGGAAATTGTCTGGCTATGCGGCACCACATTTCCCAATCCAATGTGAAGCACAAGTCCGACCGGAAGCCGCCGAGGGCTTCATAGGCCGAACGGCGCACGACCACCGCCGGAGTCTGGATCATTTGCGCACGCGCCATGCGCGGCAATGCCTCGCTAAGACAGCCGGGCTTTTCCTCGTCGAGGTATGACAGCGAAGATCGGCGGCCTTGCGCGTCCATGAAAGCGTGACGGCAATAAAGCAGTCCCGGCGCGGCAGGCGATTCCGTTCCAGCCTTTAATTTTTTGTAAAATCCCGGCAGCAGCAGATCGTCCTGGTGCAGGATGTGAACCCATTTCCCTCTTGCGCGCTCGATGCAATGGTTCCAGATGCCGGCCAGCCCCAGATTTTTTTCTTCGCGGTGAATGGCGACGCGGTCGCCCGCGATTTTCCGCACCAGTTCCACCGGCGCACCGTCCGGCGAACAGTCATCTATGATTTCAATCTGCATTTCCGATCGTCCGGGAGCTTGTTGCAATACGCTTCGCAAAACCGCTTCGAGATAATCTGGCCGCGCGTTGTAACAGGGAATCATCACCGACCAAAGAGGTGGTTCTGTTGACGTTGTGGGTGCGATAGGCGTTGTCAATTCAGCCGGCATGGGATGGTTCAATATGGATGTTACCATTCATGGCGGCGGTTCATGCCGACGGTTTGAATTCGGCCACGACGCTGAATTCCAAATAGGCCATGTCGCGGATGTGCCGGTGCGGTAGCCATGAAAATATCCGGTAAATTTTCCACAACCGCGCGTCGCCGGGCTGCATCTCAAAGAATTCATTGATGCCTTGAATCGTCTTGACTGAAAATCCCGCTTCCTCAAAAAGCCGGTGGATGCTCCGGCGGGTGAAAAAGCGCAGGTGCGTGCGGTCGAGAATGCCGCGCTCGGTATATTCCCATTGCCCCTGCGCCACCAGCCGCCAGACGGTCGGAAAATGCGCGATGTTGGGGATTGAAGCCACGACCTTGCCTGTCGGAGTCAAAAATTTCCGTGCAAGTCGCAGTGTGAAAGCCGGGTCAATCATATGTTCCAAAACGTCGTTAAAAAAAATGCAGTCGAAAAATGCCGCGGGTAACTCTGTTTTTTTGTCAAAGCGACCGTGTACAACATGGTCAAGTTGTCCAGCCGCTTTTTCTGAAGATTTTAAATCCGGCTCCACGCCCCAGACTTCGCATCCGAACTTGTCTTTCAATGTCCGTCCGAACGCGCCGCTGCCGCAGCCGACATCCAAAACCCGGCGCGCGTGCGGTGGAAAAAAAGCCAGCATATCCGGACGCGAATTTTCAAAATAATCCATTCCCTTTTCGGCGTAAGCGTTTTGCAAATCCAAAGACGGTTCCAATTTTGGAGGGTTGAGCGTGGGCATGGATTAGTAGTTCAAGTCGGGAAAGGCGACCGATCCCCAATTGCGATGCCAGACGGAAAGCGTTCCCAAAGAGCCTTCTTCGGGACGCACTTCAAACGCCAGAGTGTCGTTCACCGCATCAAAGTCCACATGGCCGGTGCGGTGATTCCCCTTGCCCACGGCCACGGAACAACAGTAACGACCGGGAGCCAGACGCAGATGTGAAATGGAAATTTTCACTTCCGTCTCCTGCCCGCGCGACAGGCCGGGACGTTCGCCGCCAAAACAACTGCCCACTGGAATCCCTTCGGCAGTGAAAATGGTCATGCTGAATCTTAATTGAGGTATGTCTTCGAGGGCCCGGACTTTTGCAAAAAAACTGAAGTCCTCGCTTGAATCGAAAATCGGCGCGGGGCGGTCAAAACGAAACGAAACGAAACGGGCGATTTGTGCGCCGAGATATATGCGCGGCAGATTGTCCACCGGGAAAAAAACCGTCGAATCATTCCCGACCGATCCGGCATAAATTTCCACCGCCTGTTCGGTCGGCCCGTAAAAACGCACACGTCCCTTGTCCATCACCACCGCGCGGGAAGTGAGCTGGAGGACTGCCGCCATGTTATGGCTGACAAACAACACCGTCCGTCCATGGCTCTTGGAAACTTCCTGCATTTTGCCCAAACATTTTTTCTGAAACGCCGAGTCGCCCACCGCCAGCACTTCGTCCACGATCAAAATTTCGGGCTCCAGATGCGCCGCGACCGCGAATGCCAGGCGCATATACATGCCGCTGGAATATCGCTTCACCGGCGTGTCCAGAAATTTTTCGATTTCAGAGAACGACACGATTTCATCGAACTTCCGCGTGATCTCCGCCTTGGTCATCCCCAGAATCGCGCCGTTGAGAAAGATATTTTCGCGCCCGGTCAGGTCGCCATGAAAACCCGTGCCGACTTCCAGCAAGCTCGCCACACGGCCATTGATCTCGATGCGTCCGGTCGTCGGCTCCGTGATGCGGCTTAAAATTTTCAGCAACGTGGATTTGCCGGCACCATTGCGTCCGATGATTCCCACCACCTCACCGGCTTTCACTGAAAAGGACACATCCTTGAGTGCCCAAAATTCCTCCTTCACTGCATTCCGCTTTTTAATCCATTTCAACGGATTGCGCAGCGCTTCTTCGATGTCATGGCGCAAGCCGCCGACCCATTCGTCAGCCCGGTGACCGATGGAGTAACTCTTCGAAAGTTTTTCAACGTTGATGATGTTATCGCTCATAATCATTCCGGCCTTTCTGGCCTACTTTTCAAATCGTGTCTGCGAAGGTCCGTTCCATTTTTCGGAAATACCAAAGCCCGGTCCCGATAAGAAGAACCACGCCAATGATGGAGGCAACAAGCCCGGGCATATAAATCGCATTTTCTCCTCCGACAATGCAGCAGCGAAACCCGTCAATGATTCCCACCGTCGGATTCAATGAATAAAGCAACCGGGCCGGGATTTCATGGTGATGCCACTGCCAGATTTCCGGAACGTTGCTGGTCATCAACAGCACGGGCGACACATAAACGCCGAATTGGACAATAAATTGGACGATGAAACGAAAATCGCGATATTTGACTGTCAGCGCGGAGATCCACACTCCAGCGCCGAACGAGGCGGCAAACAGCAATAAAAGAAAAACCGGCAACAGCATAATGGCGTGAGGCGGAGCAAAGTGGTAATAGAACATCAGAATCACCAGAAAGATTGCCGAAATGAGAAAGTCGACGAAGTTGACGATGACACTGCTCACCGGCACGACCAGCCTTGGAAAATAAATCTTTGAGACCAAGTTCGCGTTGTTCACCAGACTGTTTCCACTTTCCGACAAAGCCGCTGAAAAAAACACCCACGGCAAAAGAGCGCTGAAGTAAAAAAGCGGGCGGGGCACGCCGCCAGTGTTCAGATTTCCCAATTTACCAATCATCGTCAGGGCGAGCATCATGAGAATGGGACGTATCAGCGCCCACGCCACTCCCACGGCAGTTTGTTTGTAGCGGATCAAAAAATCGCGCCACGCGAGAAAATAAAACAGTTCGCGATATCGCCACAAATCGCGCCAGTATTGGCGTTCCGTGCGTCCGGCCTCAATGATCAATCGTTGTGTCATAAAAATTCAGTTGTCGGCGCGTTTTTCCAAGTAGAACATCACCTTATCCCATGAACGCAGGGTCGACGCCTTCCATTCATTGTAATTGATCTGCGCTTTCCTCGCCGCCGCCCATCCCAGTGTTCTCTGAATCCAATCATATTTCCACGATAATTTTGGCGGCGGTAGTTGTCCGCCCAGATCGACAGCGAGTTTTTGCGCTTGTTCAACGATGTCCATGCGTCCCGGATAAAAAAGCATCAACCACGCCTGTAGATAAGTCATGCACGCGGCGCGAACCCGCCCATCGTCCGCCATCGAGCGCAAATAACCGATCTGCATCTTCATTCCCAAAAATTGCGCGTCCATTTTTTCATCCGAACGCCCGATGTAACTCAACCGGCTGAAACCGGAGATACGGTAAAAGACTTTCGCGTCCGGCACAAACCGGATGCCGTTGCTCGTCTTGATGACGCGGAAAAAATACTCGCCGTCGTCGTCGCCCAGCAGCCGCGCATCCCACGGGCCGGCGGCTTCCGTCAATTCGCGGCTGACGAGCCAGGTCGCCGTCTGCATGTGCAGATTGTTCTCCCATTTTCGCAGCAGCCATTCCAACGGCGTCAGGTTTTCCCAAAGCAACGTGGGAACAAATTTTGCCTTGCGCGGACGGAAAATAAAATATCCCCAGCCGGAGGAAAAGAGAGCGCGCTTGTCCCCGCATTTTTCCGCCGCTTCCATCTGCCTTGCGATTTTGTCCGGTGACAACAAATCATCCGCATCCAGCCATTGGATGTAATCGCCTTGCGCCAGCGAAAAAGCATGGTTGCGAGCCGCCGCCGCACCCTGGTTTTCTTGCGTGACGACAGTGACTCCTTCGGAAGAAAACTGCCGCGCGACTGAAAGCGTGTTGTCCGTCGAGCCGTCGTCAACGACGATGATTTCCTTGCGCGGCCACGTTTGCGCCAGCGCCGACTTGATCGTGTCGGCAATCCACGGCCCGGCGTTGTAAGCCGGAATGAGAATGGAAACCAAGGGTTTCATGTTCTTTTAGCGGCGCAATGCGGGGGGTGACTTTCCATGTGCAACAAGCTCGAATAGACCGCCGTCGTTATCGTCTCGACTTTTTTCCAGGAATATCGTTCGTTCGCAAAATCCTGGATCTCCCGGCGGCGACCGTCCGATTCCTGATACAAGCCGCTCTCAAAATAATTTTCAATCGCACGCGCGAGCGCAAACGCATTTCCCGCCTCGAACACGGAACCTGTTTTACCTTCGACAATTTCGTCCTTCAACGAGCCGACGTCCGCCGAAATCACCGGCAGACCGAAACTGTAGCCGAGAAAAAGCACGCCGCTTTGAAAGACATGCGTGTAAGGCAAAACCAGAACATCGGCAGCCTTGAAGTAAATCTCCGTCTCCGCATCCGGCACATATTCGATTTTCAAAACCATTTTGTCACGGGCGGCGCTCCGGTCTATCTTTTTGCGCAACTCGTTCCAATAATCTTCGCAACCTTTCGGTCTGCCTGCAATGATGAGCCGATAAGTTGAATTCTTTTTTGCGGTCTGTTCAAAAGCGGTGACCAGAAATTCCAGCCCTTTGTAAGGCGCGATGTTGCCAAAAAACAGAATCACCTTGTCTTGCGCGTTCAAACCGAGTCGCCGGCGCGCTTCCGCAGGCGTCAATGCCGTGTTCGGAACGGTGTTATTGACCCCGAACGGAATGACGCTGGCTCTATTTCTTGAAACGGCAAATTCGGAAATCAGATCCTCCTTCATTTTTTCAGTGTGAACAAAAATATGATCGCACAAACGATACTGGATTTTAAGCGACAACCGGTTCAACAGCGAATCGTTCGCATCCCGCTTGCCCGCGTTGACGTTGTGCGCCGTGAAGACGATTTTTTTGCCGAGCAGTCTGTAAAACAGCATCAACAGCGTCCGGTCGAACAGTTCGAACTTGTTGTTCCATAAAATATGAAACACTTTGGGCCGTGATGTCATCGCGTAACCGATCAACCGGAAATAATAGACCAAAACCCGCCACATTTTTCGCGGCACACCGGCGTCCACATTTTGGTCGCCGCGCAAATTCAGATAATTGACCCGTGGATTGCCGTGCAAATCCGGGCTGTCCACTTCGTTACTGCCGATAAAATCAAAAACAACATCCGCCGTAATCAGCGCTGATGCCAAACCAAGTGCGTATGGCTTGTCGCGGCCTGCAGTCAACAAACTTATTTGAGCATCTTTCATTTCAGTTGCTTCATAACCGCATCAAGGACTTGTTCAACGGAAATCGCCATGGTCGCGCGTTCATCGCGCTCGCGTTTGTAGAAAAATTCTTCCAGCAGTGGCGAAACGATTTTTTGCTGGAGTCCATAGTCGCAAATCTCCCACGGACTCGTACAGGTGAACAACGAGACGCATTGCGTGCCAGCCCCGAGACCGAGATGCATCGGCAGACTGTCGCCACTGACGAGTACACGATGATTTTTTACGTCGCCCAGATGTTCGAGCAGCGTCGGCCTCTCCGGGAGCACGTTCACCTTCAGACCTTTTTTCTCAAGTTCGATTTTGAGTTTGTCGTAGTAAGCCCAATTTTTCATCGGCCAGACATGGCCTGCCTTGGGTGAAATGGCAACGTCGCCGACCAAATCCGTTTTCGCCGGTTCCGGCAGCAAGTATTTTTCACCTTCAAAGCAAAGGCCTATCCCGTCAAAAATCAAATCCTGATAAGTGCGGCGATTTTTCAGTTTCAATCCGTCCGCTTCCTTTTTCCCAAACCGGCTGATAAGGCTCAAATCAAACCAGCCGCGCGAATCGTCGGTGTAATGCAGCGCGCCGTTTGAATTTGCGTAAGCGCCGAAAAGTTTTCCAAATTTTATCGTCTGGAGAAATTGCGCGACTTCAATCGTGTCTTCCAGGTTGATGACAAGGTCGTAAGCCTTGTCGCGGAACAATTCCCGCTGTTCCCACGAAACGCTCCGCAAGTCCTGCTTCAAGCCTTCGAGGAGCGACACGTTTTTTGCCGCCGTGATCCACGAGAAATGACCGCTCAATCGCTTCAGCAGCGGCGTTGTCCGCACCACGTCACCCGTCGCGCCAAGTTTTATGATCAAGATGTTCATGAGAATTTTTCCATCGGAAAATCAAAGTTCGCGTGGGAGTTCGCGGAACAACAACCGTTCGACGGCTTCCAGCGTCAACACAGCGTTGATTTCCAGCGAATGATTTTTTCGTCCGGCGATGTGCTCGTGCGCCATGCGATTCAAAAAACCGGAATTCCAAAATTCGCTTTGCCGGACTTGCGGCGAGGCAAGCGCGCTTCGCAAATAGCCGGACAGTTCGCAGCGAAACCAATTATTGTAATGCAAATACTTGTGCAGACCTGCCAGTTTCAACTTTGATGCGACGGATTTGAAAGCGGGGTCGAATGGCGCGAGCGGTCGAGGCAAACCTTCATTGTTGTAATAGTCCATTTTGAAAGCGAATTCCGAAAAAACGCGGCGGCACAAAAATTTCAAGCCGGAATTGTCACCGGCAAATCCCCGGTCGGTCGGGATTGCGCTCAACGCCGGGTCGTTCGCCTTGACAAGGCGCGACGCCGGCAGCGACGATTTTCGGATGTGTTCCGGCGATTGATAAGCCAGCGCGACCAATTCATTGTCCAGATAGGGCGTGCGAAAAACGACCTGCGAGCGACCGGCGGCCAGACTTCCAAATAAATTCCACGGAATCTCCTTAAAGATGGCGAAGGTCATCGGTTGCGATTTTTCGGCGGAAAAATTTTTCGCCTCGGAATTTACAGCCTTGCTCCAATCCCGATTAAAAAGATTTTGCAAAGGCGGAACCGGTTTGAAAGTGGAAACACCACGGAAAACCTCGCTGCCGTAATTGCCGGTCAATCGCACCGGCGCCAGTTTTCGCGCCATGCGATGAAAATAAATTTCATGCGCACCGGAAATTCCGAGGCAGCCATCCGTGAGATAAACCGTCCGGTCGGCATTCGTCGCAAAATCGGAAAAGAAATCCGGGCCGAGACGCAGGAGATGGTGTTCCAAACCACACGCAGCGGCGACACGCGCCGCAATCCTGTCGTCCATGGTCTCGCCACTCTTGCCGGAAAAAGTATAACTGGTCTGATTGCGACCATCTCGCGGACGGCAGGCCATGATCATCCGCGTGTCGAGTCCGCCCGTGAGCGCGATCCCGATCTTCGATCCGGATTCAAAATAGCGCGGCAAAATGCGCTTGAACGTTTGTTGAAATTTGTCTTCAAAATCCCCGGCTGAAAGTGCCGATTGCTGCTCCCAGATTTCCGGTGAAAAATATTTTCCCCTGCTCCATTTTTCATTTTGAAAAGTCCAGACCGAGCCGCCGGGAAGCGTTTCAATTCCCCGGAACAAAGTCTGCTGGCTCAAGATGCAGCCGAAGGCCAGAAACTGCGCGACACCTTCCGCGTCGAATTCTCGGAACTCCGGTAAAATCCGCAGCAGCGCCTTGGCTTCGCTGGCGAAATAAAAACCGTCTTTCGCTTCATGAAAATAAATCCGCTGGCTGCCGTAGCGGTCATTGAACAAAAACGCCCTGCCCTGCCGTTTATCAATCAACAAGCCGCTGAACAGGCCGTTTAACTTTTCAAAGAACTTCTGGCCATGCTCTTCATAAAGATGCACCAGCCAGCCGGCCTTATCGTCACCGACCGCATGGCCTTTTTGTTTAAGCATCATCCCGATTTCAGAATCCAAGAAACATTCGCCGGAAAAAATCAGGGACATGTCCTGCTGTTCGTTAAAAAAAGTCTGCCCTGCCGAAAAAGAATCTTCGAGCGCAACCCAGCCGCAGTAAATCCCCATTTCTGAAGCAAAGTGAGTTCCAGATTTGTAGAAACTCTCGTGTTGCATGGACATGACCATGGCCTTGACGAGTGACTGGCACTCGTCAGCCGGACGGCGACTGATGATTCCAGCTATTCCGGGCATGGAAGCAGGAAAGTTTGAAATTGAACCGGCATTTCGATGATTTTGAAATTGGCGGAGAGGGGAAGGATTTGAACCTCCGATGCGGTTTTGCCGCATAACAACCCCGTGAGGGACTGCTGCCTTAAGCCACTCAGCCACCTCTCCGGAAAATCGGATTAATTTTCTGCGACGGATTTTTCAGCGCCGAACCTCCATGAATATATTTTTTTTCGCACGCTGACCATGCGATCAATCCAACTTTGCGGAATCCGGTCGCGAAGCGGCTTGTGCATCCCGGTTTTTAACGCCCATTCGCCACGCCAGGTCAAAGGCACAAAATAACGCGGACAATCGTGCCGCTCAAAACCGAATTTCACGCGGAACGCACCCAGTCCACGATGCGCCCAATCACCGTAATGCAGATGGTATATTTTCTTCTGGTCGGCGATCTCCACCGCTTTTGCGATCAATGCGTCCATCGCACATTTGTCACGGTCGGCGAAGTTGGCGATGATGTGCACCGTGCGCAGAATTTTATTCCCCTCAAACAATTTCATGAACCCGATGAGTTTGTCCTTGTGATAAGCACCGATGAAAAACGTGCATTCGGGGAATGAACTCAAGTCGTTCTTGATCGTCTCAAAATTTTTCCCGTAATGCGTAAACTTTCTACCCTGACGAAGCGGCGATTCGTTGTAAATGACCTCGACGCCGCGCACAAAATCGTCGTCCAATTTTGCCGGGCGCAGCTCGACGCCGCTCTTTTGGGCCTTCCGCGCCTTGTTGCGCGCCTTGAAATGCAGGCCGTTCCACCAATCGTCAAAACTCTTGAATGTCAGCAGCGAATTGCTGGCAACTTCCTTGCGAAAGGAAAATGACGGACGCTCGATATGAGCCTCCTGCAAAAATATGAGAATGTCCGCGACATGCGCACGCCGGATTTCCCCGATGAAAGCCATCGGGTCGTCCAGATATTCAAACCATTCGTGACGCAGCTTTGCGATCTTCAAGACGCGTCCGGAAACACTGATTTCGGTTTTGCCAATCAACATTTTAATTCCTTAAGCTTTCAAATCCGAATGCACTTCGCGCAACCATTGCTCAAACACCACAAGACTGAATAGAAGCTTATGGTTGTCCTGCCGGCGCGATTGATGTTCTTCCAATAATTTTTTCACCGGTGCCGGCTTGAGCAAACCGAACATGAGCGAATCTTCATCGAGCAGCAGTTCGGAAATTTTTCCCTTCGTCACGGAATTGAACCACGCGTCAACGACATTCACCGCAAATCCGCGTTTCTTTCGTTTCAAAATCGCGCGCGGTAGGAATTTTTCGCAGACACGGCGATGAATCCATTTTCTTTCCCCGAGGCGAACTTTGAAACTGGCGCCAAGACGCTGGGCAAATTCGACAATCGTGCGATCCAGATAAGGCACGCGAGCCTCAAGGCTGTGCGCCATTGAAAGTTTGTCGGCATACATCAGCAGTTCGTCCGGCAGCGATGAACGGATTTCCAAAAGTTGAAACCCGCCAAGTTCGTCGAGCTTTTCCATTTGCGGCAAGAGCGACTGCCAATAATCAACCATGCCGGAAGTCTGTCCGCCCGCATCACGGAAAAGTCCGTTCACCACTTCTTCTGGAACCAGTGAAAAGACATCCTGATAACGCGTCAGCCGATCCCCGACGCCTAATGAATGCACTCCACGTTTTAAAGTTTCATTGCGCGGCAGTCTTGAAATGATCGCCCCGACGATGGATTGAATTCCGGCCGGCAGCCCGCGCCAAAAATTTCCGTAATGCACGCCGAGATGCCGTTTGTACCCGCCGAACAATTCGTCCGGCCCCTGCCCGATGAGCGCAACCTTCACATCCTGCCGCGCGCGCTTGCACACGAAATACATCGGCACGATGGACGAAGCTGCTACGGGTTCCTCCAAAAATCTGATGATATTCGGCAAAGCTTTTTCAAATTCGGCCTGGTCAAGCGTCACCTGATTATGCCGCGCGCCCAAAAGCGAAGCGGTCTCGGCGGCATCAACCAGTTCGTCATCCGCATAAGTATTTCCGTAACCGATCGTGTAAGCAGGCCAGTCGCGGCCACGCTCGTTCATCAAGGCCAGCAATAATCCGGAATCAAGCCCGCCGCTCAACAAAATGCCGACCGGCACGTCGCTCAAAAGATGTCGTTTCACCGCACCGCGATACAAATTGAGCAACTCCTCCGTCGCCTCCTTGTCAGATGGAGGACTTGCAAACGGTTCCGGCTTGAAATTGTACCAGCGCTCCTCGCGGTATTTTCCATTTTCCACCACGAGCATCGTGCCAGGCGCGAGTTTGCGCACGCCTTTAAAAATCGTCAGCGGCGACGGCGTGTAGCGGAACCGCAAAAACAAATTCACCGCCGTCGGGTCCACTTGCGGAACCGAATCTTCCGCCGCGAGCACCGGCCGGATTTCCGAGCCGAAGCTTAATTTACCGTCCGTGATTTTGTAATAAATCAGCTTGATGCCCATCGCGTCGCGCGACACGACAAGCCGCCGTTTTTTCACGTCCCAAATCGCCACGCCGAACATGCCATTCAGATGATTGAACACATCCAGTCCCCATTGCTTGTAACCGTGAATAATGACTTCGGTGTCCGAACTGGTGCGGAATTTGTGGCCAAGCGCTTTGAGTTCGGCGCGCAGTTCCTTGTAATTGTAAATCTCGCCGTTGAACACAATCCAGACGGATTCCTCGACATCGGCCATCGGCTGGTGACCGCCGGAGAGATCAATGATCGAGAGGCGGCGAAAGCCCAACCCGACGGAGCCGTCGAAAAAATAACCGTCATCGTCCGGGCCGCGATGAAAAATTGTCTGCGCCATCCGGCGGATAGTTTTTTGATCCACCGGTTCGTCGCTTGCAATTTTAATTTGTCCGCAAATGCCACACATATTTTTTTACGCGGGGGTCGGGCGTGAAGTGCAATCCGATTGACTAACCGCTCGTTTGTTTCATTTTTTTTGCCAGCACCCTGGCGGCTCGTAACACAAAATCGTTGCGCGCAATCACGTTGTCCCTGAATTCCGACAGGCCGCGCCGGAAGGCGACGGACGCCCGGTATTTGATCCCGGCGGAATATTCCTTCGCCGGCTTGATGGGAGCCACCTCGACTTGGACCTGAAAAATTTGCGGAGTGGCAGCACGAATCCCGAACGTGATCAAATCTTCTTCCCGCGCGAACGGAGTTTCCACTCCATTCACAATTACCCGCCGGATCGGCGTTGCCGCGGGAATTCTTCTGACCAGCCGATACTCCGCTGCCGTTTCGTCTTCGTGTTTCAAGTTGAAATCATCGGTGAAGAAACGCACTTCGTGCCGACCTGCCGAAAGTCGACGTCGCAAATGAGTGCGCTTTGCGGTTTCGGCGAGTGAGGTCCATTTGATTCGGGGATTGAGTTTCGACAATCCTGAAACAAACATTTCCGTGCCGCCCGGCCCGTTGCGGAAAAATTCATGATGCTCGACCAGAATGGCGGGCTTGCCCAGGAACAAAGCCATTGCGAAAACGGACATGTCGGTCCAATAGTGCCGTTTGAAAACAGGAAAGCCAAAAAATGAATCCTGGGCCGGCAACAGCAGATCCGCGCCGCACATGGCGGGGGCCGCCAAATTCCGCGGCATACAGGCGGTGCAAACCACGCCGATGAACTGCCGGCTGTCGGCAAACGCCCGCATGGCTTCCAGCGAATATTGCTCCTGCGGACAGACCATCAGCGGTTCGCTCACCAGCCCCGTCCGTTCGCGATGCTGCTCCATGCGTTGGTGCGCCACATAATTCCGGCTCAACAGGTCTGCGTAATCCGTCGAGCCGAATTCCTTGTTCGTGTGATCGCATCCGTGGGCGCAAATACTGAAGCAGTCCGGGTGATCGAGAAACAATTGCACCTTCGCCGCGCGGCTGCGCCAATGGTTCCAAGGAATGAATGCCAAGGTGACATGATAACCATATCTGCGGGCGGATTCGAGCAGCTTGGGAAAGTTGATGAAGCCGTAGTTATTCTTCAACAGCGGATCGTCAATGACTATGCCGGCACCCAGGCTTGGATTGCGCCAACATTGATCCCCAAAAGCGAATCTCAAAAAAATTATGACGGGAATGTATTTGTCCGCAGCCAGTTCAAATTCCTTTTCCGCCGCCAATGGCCGCAAAACATCGAAGACCGCGTCCGTAGCCCAAATAAAAACGTTCGCCTTGCCGACACTCACACGCACAAACGCAGGTGCTTGATCCAGCATCATTATCATTTCCACTTTGCCCGCAGAAGAAATGTTCAGGCTCAAAGCTTCATCCGGCTCACGGGCGAAAGAATAAGACGCCAACTCTTCACTTAAAGCTCCTGAATCTTTTGGAAAAGTCACGCGACTCGCGCGTCCACCCGATACCACCCCGCGAACGGCATCAATGGTTAGAGCCTTCAAGAACCAATCCGCAGATTCGTCCAACTCGGATACTAACAGCAGAATCGCCGCGTCGCATTTGCTAAGATGTGCTGCCAATTCTGCAAGCGCGTTCTGATTAAATTCATTCTTCAGGCTTCCAACATCTAATATGATGGCCGACATTTTCTGCGAGGTTATTTCCCGCGTTACCGAACCAAGCAAACCAATACTCCCAACCTCGACTGATTCGCAGGCGATCCCAACGCACTCCGCCAGGCGCTGCAAATTTGCAACGGTCGGGGACGGTTGGGTGTGGAAAAGCACTTTCATGGTTGCCGTTGCCTCGCTTGAAAAACCAAGAGGTTCGCTAAATCAAACCGCGGGACATTCACTTGCCAACAGGTCAAAGTAAATCCGGTCAACCCGGCGACCATTCGAGCAGGCGGCCCGCCGAAGTCTCCCGGCCTCGCGGAATCCGGCTTTCTGCAAAACCCTGGCCGAGGCGAGGTTGTCTTCCATCACCCAGCCATAAAGCGATTCCAGCTTGAGTTCCTGAAAACATTTTCTCGCCATTTGTTTCAAGGCGTTGGAAACGATGTCCCGCCCTGACAGTGCTGAATCGCCCAAAAGATACCAGACCATTGCAGTCGCGTCCGCAGAATCAATATCCGCCAGAGCCGTTAGTGCCACCGGCTGACCATTCCATCGCACCAGAAACACCCGGTTTTTTTTGTTACGAATCATCACTGCCACCAAAACTGCGGTCGCAACTTCGTCCCGCCATTCTGCGGTCAGCCACCGGTTGATTTCGCGGTTTGAAAGCCACGTGGCAACCAAATCAAAATGGGGCTGGGTCAGATCCTCAATCGTCGTCATACTCACGCGGCTATGACCTTCACATGACTTGCAAATTCTTCACGCAATCGAGCCGGCCATTGTTTACAATCCAATCCAAATTGGCTGAAAATCGCATAGACCCAGCGTTCGTAACCCCAACCGACACACGCACTGGTGGCCGGGCGGCCATTCAACGTGATATTGAATGCCTTGCCAAAAGTCATGGCGTGAAAGTTGGAGGAGAAAACACTGATGGACTGTTTCTCGAATGGGATTAGCAATCGCAATTCTTTTTTCGCTTGCTGTTGCCGCTGAAAGGATGCCTTGACGGCATAATCCTGGGTGAAGAACATGTCATTGGCCGTTTCAAATGTGCCGACCAGTTCCCAGTCCTTGGCCCATTGCACAATCTGCTCCTCGGCTTTAGCTCGTCCTTCCATCACAAAACGCGGGTGGCCGACCCACACCACATCGCGCTGCGTAAACGCCCGAAGCCGGGTCATGGTGCGGTGATTCGCCCCCTCATACCGGTGGCAGGCCACGGCCATCGTCGTGCACCTTCCGGGAGCATCGAGCTGCCAGTCCTCCATCCCTTCATAGCAGTGATAACAACAAGATGGACAGATAGCGAAATCATTTTCTCCCATGCGGCCTTCATGCAGCGCCGGAGACCATCCTTGTTCCCGGCACTCGCCGGAAAACTTGTTCAGCACGTCCAAATCACCCTTCAGATGCGCGACGAAATCTATGTGCTCCGGAAACGAGGTGAAGTGGTGGATGCGGTCGAGGGTTTTGCAAAGAATGGTCGCGGGATAAAACTCGCGTTCCGCCTGAAACGTGCGGGCAAAGGCATTGACCTTGGCATCTATCAAACTTAGCAACTGCGCCGCCTGGCCACGCAGAATGACATGCCCCTGTCCCACCGGCGTCACCCATTTGCGCGCCAGCAGTTCCGACCAGGCGTCAATCACCGGCAGTTCGCGCTCGGATTTGAACTCAACGGTGTTCGACAAACCGAATTCGCGTTGCTGATAGCGCTTGACCAGTTCCTGAACTTTCTGGGACACCGATTCGCGCGCGGCTTCCGCGGACACCTCGACCTCGATGAGCGAATTGGCCTCGTTAATTTTGTAGGATACGATATCTTCTGACACAAAGGTTAGCGCGTATTCCAGTTGGGAACGGGAATCCGCATCAATATTGCTAATTGGGATACTGATATGATGTGACATTTTACAGTTCTCCTTTTTGCCGCTTGGATATAAAATCTGATATTTGTTTGATGGTGCTTAATGGAAAAGTTACCCAGTCGGAGTTTGTAAACTTGATGGAGAACCGCTTCTCAATCAAACCGGTCAATTCAACGGCTCCAAAGGAATCAATATATCCGTAATTGAACAAGTCAACATCGTCGTTGAAGTCGGGGTCATTTTCAGGGACTCCAAATCGTTCTCGAATCAACCCGCGCAAGGCAGTCGCAATGTCATGAATCTCCATAATTATAATGATAAAAGTTTTTAAACTCCCGGCCTTCGTCACTTTTCATCAAGCCTTTTCAAGTGTTTCATAAAGTCCGCTCTCGACGTTTTCAGCCCAAGCGGAACGCCGCACAGAGCCACACGTTTGGCGGGGTTACCTTGCACCACCGTCATCGGTGGCACGGACGTTGTGACAACACTTCCGGCGTTGATTACGGCTCCCTCTCCTATGGTGACACCAGGCAAAATCACTGCACACGTCCCAACATAAACGTCATTCTTAATCGTTACCCCGCCAATCTCTTGAAAATGGGCCATGATTGTGGATCGGATTCCAATAACAACACGATCCCCAATTGTCACCATGTTGGGGTAGGCCGTTTCGATGAGCGCCCCGTAACCAATCCAGACATCTTTGCCGATGCGAGCACCTCGGAGCCGGTGCAGGGCAACCCGCAAACCAAAGCCTCCGGGAGCAAACATCGCCAGTTGCTGTAGCAACCGATTTTTAATTCCTGTTAAAGCTTTTTCTGACATACGACATCTAACTTCCTGCTTCCACTCTCTGTCCTTCTTTCTCTGACATCTCGCGCAAATAAAAGGCCAGCGCGCGGAACATCTGCGACTGCGCCCAGCGGTGCATCGGCACGTTGTCCCAGCCGAAAATCAATTTACGCGAACGGAACGAACCGTCCGGCCTGACCCAATTTTCCAAAATCCCCGAGACGACGGTTTCCAAGGTTTTTTCAAGTTGCGGAAAATCCTTCCGTAACAGCAAACATAGATTGATGCATTCGGCGCAGTCGTAAAGTTCGGATTTATAGACCGTCAAACGCGGCGCCTTGGAAAATGGCCGGGGCATTCCGTTCGCACCGAACAGATTTTTGAGATAGTAATTCACGCCGTGTTTGAGCGCATCAAAAATCTTCTGCTCGCCAGTAAGCCGATGGATTTTCGCCAGCGCTTTCATCACAAAGCACGTGTGGAAGTGATCCACAAAATCGCGCACAGCATCCTTGGCATAAGCCCAGGAGCCGTCGGCATTTTGATTCTCCAAAACAAAATTCACATTCCCTTCCGCGATTTTTAGAAGCTCGTCATTGCCAAAAAATTTCGCCGCGCTTGTCAACATGAACGCGCGATAAGCCGAAGCGTTGATGATTCCGCCCTTATCGTAAGGCGTGTAGGAACAGGTATTCGCAGTCCCGGAAAATTTAAAATCCTTGATGTCTGTATAAGCGTGGCGTGTGATGGATTCGAGGATTTTTTTCCATTCGGCGCGCGGTTGCAGTTTGTGGACTTGCAGAAATGCCTCGTAAATATAAGGCGTTGTCGTGATGAGCGGCGTGCCTGATTTGATGACGCCGACACGCGTGACCCAATCAAACGGATAACCCCAGCAAAATTCTTTGAACTCACCGCTGCGGGTTTCCTTGAGAACATCCAGAAAGCGAATGGCTTTTTCGAGGTGTGCAGCATCACCTGTTGCCTCGTATAGAAATGCAAATCCCATCGCATAATGAGCGTCGGCAATCGGCAGGCGAATCGGATGATGAAACAAACGGCGGGCAACCGGCAAAAACGCCTCGCAGAAAACCATTGGTGCGACCGCCGCCGTGCCGAGCAATTTATTTTTGTAGTAAAGTGCCTTTGCGCGGCTGCCGATTGGCCCGGCGAAAAAGGATTGGTGATCCCATGAAACTTCGCCGTAATTATCGAGCCAGCCGGCAAAGTTCACCAAGGTTTCTGAAACTTTGCCGGTCAGCGGAGCAACTGTTGCGGTTGATTGCATCAAGGTAATTTTGTCTGCCCGGTTTCCAACCGGAAATTATCCATCTTTTTGAATCTGAAAAGTGAACGCAGGATGGTTTTGAGTTTTTTCATCTGCTCACGACGATGAAATCGCATCAGTTCGTCCGAGACTGGACGTTTCACACGTCGCAACGCAGCCCAAATGTAACCGAACAACAGTGCGAGACCGCCAAATAGGTACGGTTTTTTTGCGAGACGATAGGTCACACGAAATAATTGCCAAACCGGAGAACCGCCGAGGTAATAATCCTTTTCGCCATAAGAAAAAAGTGCGACGACTTCACTGCGTTCCGCCGTGCCCATGGAACGGCGATGATGATAACGTTTTTCTGCAAAGGATCGAGCCGTCCAACCTTTCATGCGCGCAGTCATCACAGCGATCCAGTCAACGCCACCCGCCGGATTGGCGACGTAACCGCCGATTTCGCGAAAACATTCGCGGCGAAAAAGTTGACACGGGCCGGCGACGTAATTTTCGCCTTCAAAACTGTCGCGTGTCGAATCGTAGCCGCCATCCTGCGTGAACGGCGTGCCGGCGACACCGAGTCGCGGGTCTTCAGAAAATTTCCGCATCAAAAATTCCATATAGCCTGGTTCAAACGAAGTGTCGGCATCGAGATTCCCCAAAACTTCAAATTCAAGGTTTTGCGATTGCGCTAGTGCGGCATTCACAGCATCGGCCTTCGCAGCAAAATTGCGGCCTTCGCGTTTTGGTCTGCGGACGAGCACAATCCACGGAAACTTTTTCGCATAACCGTCGACAATTTCTGCCGTGCGATCACTCGAACCGTCGTCAACGATAACCCACCGCTCCGGTAAAAGCGTCTGGCCGACGACCGAATCGAGCGTCAGGGCAATGAACGCCTCTTCGTTTCTTGCAGAAGTGATTAGGATATACTTCATTTCGCGGAATTTTTTGAATAAACCTGCGCGAAAATTTCGTCCATGATTTTCGCCGTCAAAATGATCTCACGATAAGGGATTGGCGGCGGACTTTTTGCGCGGATGCTTTGATAAAAACGTTCAATCAGCTCCTTCATGCCAAAATCCTGATGCAACCGACCGCGTAAAAAATTGAACATGTTCACGCGTGCATTCCTAAAATTCTGACGCGCGCTTTTCAAGGGCGGAATGAAATAAGTCAGATAACTTTTGTAGGATTTGTTTTCGTTTCGAATCAAACTTCCGCTGTTCTGATCAACGAGAATCGAATTATTGGGGCCGCAAATCCGGAAAAAATTCAGGCCGGGTTTGATTTGGGTCGAGAAACAGAAAAATGCGGTCGTCCCGTTTTTGTCGCGGATGAGAACACGCAATTCATCCTGAACTTCCTGTCCGCCAAGATTTTTGAGAAGCGGACTTTGGTGTGCGCGGGCAGAAATTTCAACGAGTTCGTCATCCAAGAACTCGGCAAGCTTGGCAATGCCGTGGCTGATGAGGTTGTGAAACAACTGGCCGGGCAACTGTCGCACCCAGTGCGTGCGGCTGCCAAGAATCGGTCCGACGTAACTGGTGTCACTCAAGTCATAAGACCAATGGCTCTCGAGATGAACGGGTTTTCCGCCCAGAAATCCATCCGCGACAAGTTTTCGCATTTCCATCATCTCCAAAGTGAATTGATAATTATGTCCGGCGGTGATTTTTAAATTCCTGCTTTCGGCGAGTTGTATTAATTCTTCCGCTTCCTTGCCGGTGACGGTAAAAGGTTTTTCCAGATAGACATGGCTTCCGGATTCAAGGCATTGTTTGGCCAGCGGAAAATGGCCTTGTGGCGGAGTCGTGATGTGGACGACATCCGGCTTGGATGCGCGCAGCATTTCCTGTGAATCAGAAAAGCAGGCGGTGACGCCAAAACGTTCGCCGAGTTGTCTGGCCATGAGCAATTCGCGGTCGCAGAGGGCGACAACGGCGCAATCCGGAATCCGCCAGAACGCAAGCATGTGCTGGTCGGCGATTTTGCCGCAACCGATAATGGCAATACGGAGCATTATTTGTATTGGCCCAGAAACAGATCCATCGCCCTGGCCATTTTGATTTTCGGCTTCCAACCAAGTTGCTGGCGCAGTTTTAGATTGGAATACTGATTGCCCTTCCATTCTGCAGAGCAGCGACGACGGTTAAAAACCGGCGGAAGCTGTCCTTTCGATCGTTTGGAATAATTTTCCCACAACGCACAAAGGCCGTAAGCGAACGGATACGGAATCCAAATCGAGAAAAACCTTTTTGCACCTTTGCACGCGGACAAAAATTCGCGGCTGGTCAACAGTTCGTCGTCAACGACATTGAAAATTTCGCCGTCCACGCCGGGCTTGATACCGGCCAGAACAATCGCTTCGGCACAATTGTCCACGAATGTGAGCGGCAGTTGGTTCGAGCCTCCAAGATGGATGAAAAAGCCAAAAGTGTTTATCCCGACACGCCCGCTCAAGTCAGGCTTGCCGGGACCGAAGACGGCTCCGGGACGGAGAATGACATAAGGCAATCCGCGATTTTTCCCGTACTCCCTAACGAGTTCCTCTTGTTTGAGTTTGCCAAAACCGTAGGCATCATAACGCTCCTGCGGGTCGTCTTCAAGCGGACAGGTTTCATCAAGCAGCGCGCCGCGTTGCATTGTCAAATTCGAGTAGACCGCAAAGGAACTTACGTTGACGAAGCGTTTGGGCCGGCCGTGTTCAAGGAATGCATCCATCAAATTACGCGTTGCGAGCGCCGAGTTCATAAAGGCGCCGGCAAACGATTTGTCAAATCCAGCGGCCAGATGAAAAACGATTGAAACATCTTGCGCCGCCCTTCGGCAATCGTCGCAAGAAAGCAAATCGCCGGAAATAATTTCGGTGTTTTTACCGGCGGGAAATTCTCCCAGAATTTTTTCAAAAGCCGCAAGTTTGCTCGTTGGGCGGACAAAAAGTCGCAGGTTGGTGAAGCCGTATGCAAGCAGGCACTCAACCACTTTGGCTCCTATAAATCCATTTGAGCCTGTTATCAAAATGCGATCAGTCGGCGATACGATGAATTTTGTATCCATCAAAAATTGTCAAAAACAAATTAACTTGGAGAGCTGAACTGCGAATAAGCAGCGATTCCTGGCAAAGCAACACCCTGTGTCAGCTATGGGGACGGCCCCGCGTCCAAATTAGAAGGCGGACTCGGCCGACTTGTCGTTAAAGTTAAAGGATGCGGATAAGCAAGCGGCGTGTAGCCGGGCTTGGGCGTGTTGTCAAAATAATCCCGATTTAGCATTATGATGTTGCAACCCCCGTAACCGCGAGTGGAACCGATGGCTGCATTTGGTGTTCCATTTAATGTGTTTCCCCATTGATACATCGGCTCGGAAACCTCATGCGGCCAAACAGGGGTTCCGGTCGTGGTATTGATTGGAATACCGCTGTTGGGAGACGTGTCGGCAACTAAATCTCCACTCCCAAGACCTATCTGGTCGAGTTGATGGTAACATTGATAAATCTTGTAACCCGCTCCGTTCGTCCAATGAATTAAAACTCCAAGATGGTCTCCCAAGGTATAAATGTCGTGGGCAGAATTGGAGATAATCAGGGAATATGAACCCGTGTTCGTTCCCCCAAGGGCAACATCCTGCACTTCGTATCCACCAACCCATTGATTGATCGTCCATGTCTGACTTGAATCTGTAAGAACACCATTCGCATTGTTCGCTGCCGTATGAGTCCCTGTGGCAAGCGCTCCACTGATATTGTTGGAGTCCCAACCGTTCTGGCCGTTGGCACTTCCCCATGGCATAAAGTTTCCGGTCGATCTGAAATTTAGCAGGCTTATCATATTGGCGTAGCCTGTGAACGTATTGCTGAAAATCACGCCTGTTCCGCTCCTTAAATAAATGGGGTCACCTGCATTGTAGCCTGCCGCGTTTTGGACGAAAGTATTTTCGTAGACTTCATAAGCCCTACAACCCCGGTTTCGCTGCGCGGATTCTGTACCGTGGTTTTGAAAACCTTCATTGGTGACACTGTTATAACGAAATACTATTCTGGCTCCCGCATACCCATCATCTACATACGGGTAAGGATAACCACTGTATGAAAAAGAGCAGTTTTCGATATAAAGGAAGTTCGTGCTACCCCATTGCACGGGTGTTGCCCAAGAACCATCCCCCCACGAATCACCGGCTATGCCGCTACCATAAACCTCTATTCCATTATTCCAAGTTTGAAAGAAGGTGCAATGGTCAACCACGCCAAACACCGGCTCATAAATTAGCACCCCTTTATTATAAAGGAGGTTGAACTTGCAATGGTCAATCCGAAATGATGCGCACGTTCCACCAATAGACAACGCGCCATCAACTGCTGGAGTAATGTTCGTCACGCCTCCTTGAAACGTAAAGCCGCTCAACCTTGGAAATCCATTGGAAAGTGTCGTCCATGTAATGAGATGGTCGCCCGAACCAGAACGCGATTCCTCATCCACGATAATCGTCTGGCCAATGCCTGCGCCAATTAATTGAACATTTTTGGCTATAAGCAAGGTGCTCGTCCAAACACCCGTTCCGGCGGGAACCTTGACCGTATCGCCATTCTGGGCAGCTTGCACGGCGGTCTGGACGGCAGCCTGCGAGTCATCGGCCGCGGTGATAATGGCAGCTTCCATACGGGCAAAAGAACTTAGAAATAGAACACCCAGCATAGCGAAACGCACCCAAGCAGCAGCCCTAATGGCGGAGCGGCTTCCCATGCGTGGCCGAAGTATAATTTGCAACGGCATCATGAAAGATTGGATTTTTTTGATTTCATAAAACAATTCAGAAACTTTAAAGCAAAGCTCATACCATGCCGGAATCTTGCCAAAGTCTGTGCAGATACTAATCCGACCAGCTCCGGCGAAGCGATTTGTTAACAGCAATTAAAAGACCATATTCCCGATCCGGCTGGCGTCAAGTTCAAATCATGACATTTCCTCTTCCAAACCGTCAGACTCAAGTGATTGTCCCGCAGGAACGAATTGGGGCTTCGGATAATCCATGGCAATGAGATAAAAAGCAAAATAGACAGGATCTAATGCCCTGAAAGCCGCTTCCGTCCAACCGTAAAACAGAACAGCCACCAAAAACGCCAGCCGAAACCGGCCCCAATCAAGATGGTCGATCAGGTCTCGGCGCGCCTTTCGATAGGTGGCAATGAACCAACCGATCAAAAGGAAAAGTCCAATCAATCCAAGGTTCAAGTAAGTTTCTAAATAGGCATTGTGGGCCTCATTGGGTTGCCACCACCACTTGGCCCAAAGTATTTTCAAGCGGTCTCCCAGCCAGAAACTTTCAAACCCGGTTCCAAAAATTGGATTGATTTTCATCTGTAGGAGGTCCTGCCAGACCAAGGTCCGGTCGGTCAGGGTTGGATCCTTCCCCAAAATTTGAAGGACGCTGCTGTAAATGCCAAACCCCTCTTCTGCCACCATGCCGACCACCATCGCAACGATCAGATAGGCGCCGATATACCGCGGGTTCACCGAACGCAAGCCAAGAAACACCAATATGGTCGCCGCGACTAAAAATGAAACCAGGGAACTTGAACTGCGCGCCATGTCCAAAAGCCATCCGTCCATGCCCAGAAAAACCGCAATTAAAATCAACTCATTCCGCCGTTCATCGCTCTTTTCCATCCGCCATGTTTTAAGAAAATACCAGAAGAAAAAGACTCCCAAGATAAAACAATCCACTCCCAGCGCATTCTTGCCAAATGTAATGCCGGTATTGGAAGACGCTCCCGTCCATGTATTGAACTCGCGGCCCCATTCTGGAAAGTATTTGATGAACAGAATGGAAACCAGAATCCAGACATAGGCGCATCGCTTCATCAACCGGATTATGGCCTCCTCGGGATCTGGTTCAGTAAGAAGCACAAGAACCATGACGGGATGCCCCAGCACCTTCAACCACCGTTTGAAAGCCACCAAGGGAAAATCCGACCAAAGAATTGACAGAAAACAATAGACGAAAAAAAACGTCAACCAACGGTTATTCCGGATGACTTCCGAAAGTTGAACACGCCGCCGGTTCAGAACATAAAGACCCAAAACAATCAACAGCCCAAATACCGCTGCATCAAGTTGACTTCCACCCTCCAAATCGTCCGAGTCCTGATGCAAACCGAAAGTGTCGAGCCACTGGGAGGCGAACCTTGACCCGATGATCGTCAGCCAAAGCAGCGGAATCCAAAGGGCTCCGGTCACGCCGCGCTGCTCTCGAATATCCCGCCAAAAGAGATAGACAATGAAAGCAATCGTGAGAAAGAGTGCCAGTGTGGGAGACAGGTGCATGTAAAATGTTTTGGGGCGATTGGGTTGCGCGCAAACTGATGATCAATCAGATGATAAAACCTTCAATTTAAAACTGGAAATAGATGAAGGCCGTTGCATCGGTCGCTCCGAAGCAAACAATCAGTAAGAGCAACGCTCCATACGCAAGCCCTCGCACGAAAACGGGCCGCTTTTGAACATCGACGGACCAATTGGAATCCTTGGGTGTCACCAGATGAATCAGGAAAACGGCGGCCAGCGACGCCAAAATGTATGGCGACGCAAACCGGGTGCCGTCATGACTCCAGGTAGAGATACGACTCAAATACTGCCAGGCGGCTGTCCATGAATGTTCGCGGAAAAAAATCCAACCGACCAACACCATCCCCAATGTCAGGAGACGCGCAAACATATTCCACGCTAACCGAAAGAGGACATGTTCCTTAAAAGCCGCGAGCGGATCCCGATGTTTCCAAGCCCTGTGAATCGCCAACCCAGTCCCATGCAGGCCTCCCCAAAATACAAAATTCCAACTCGCTCCATGCCACAGCCCGCATAGCAACATCGTCGTAAGAAGATTGATATAAGTCCGCGCCTTACCCTTCCGGCTGCCGCCGAGCGGAATATACAGGTAGTCGCGAAACCAGCTTGAAAGAGAGATATGCCATCTGCGCCAGAACTCGGTGATGCTTAAAGAACTGTAAGGCATTTGAAAATTTTCCATGAAATGAAACCCCATCATACGGGCGCAGCCGATCGCCATGTCCGAGTAGCCGGAGAAATCGCAGTAAATTTGAACGGCATAACCAAGAACTCCCTGAAGCAAAGTAAAGGCGTCGTAGTTCGCGGGAGAAGCGAATATCATATCAACGTGCGGGGAGATCTGGTCGGAAATGACAATTTTTTTGACTGCGCCCATTGCGAACTGCGCGAGGCCTGATTCAAATTCCAAGACCGTTGCCCGCACCCGTTGGGCAAACTGGGGCAACAGGTTGACGGCGCGATTTATGGGGCCGGCCAGGAGTTGCGGGAAGAACGCCACAAACAGCAGGAAATCGCGGAGGTTGTGGCATGGCTTGATGTTGCGGCGGTAGGCCTCGATCGTGTAGGTCATGCTCTGGAACGTAAAGAACGAGATGCCGGCCGGAAGGAGGATGTCGAAATGCCAGCGCGGCACCTCGAATCCTAAGACGTTCAAGCTGGTTGAGGCATTGGCGAGGAAAAAATTCGTGTACTTGAAGAAACCGAGCACGCCAAGGTTCGCCACAATGCTGACGACCAGCAGCAGTTTGCGCTTTCGTTCATCCTCAATTCGGCCCAAGCCGACACCCACGAAATAATCGGTCAGCGAAGTTCCGAGAATGAGAAAGCCGCACGGGACACTCCAGCTCATGTAGAACACATAACTGGCCGCCAACAGGAACCATTTTTCCGCGTTGAAGTTTCGCAAGCAACTTCTGACGCCAACAACCACCGCAAAAAACAGTACAAATTCGAAAGAGGTGAAAATCATGGCTGACGGGCGATCTGCTTGAGCCAGGCCTGAAAGGCTTCAGTGGCAATTTTCTGTCCAAGTACATTCATGTGGACGAGGTCGCAAAAGTTTTGATCTGAATCGAAGCCTGCCAGTTGATCCAGACGAAGCCATTCCACCCGGGGAGTGTGGCGGTGTGCGTCGGCTATGGCGGCCTCAAACTCTTGAACCAATTCCGCGGACATGAATTCTTTTGAATAGGAGCGGGATACTGGCATCACAATGACAATGGTCGGCCCTCTTTGACAGCCATATTGCAACATCCTTTCGAAAGCGAGGTTCTTCGGACCGTTGAATGAGCGGCTGCCCTGAAGGGCCGCACTCTCCGCAGCAAGTTTGCCAATGATTTGGGACTCGGACCAGTCGCTCACCTTCTGTAACCTGTAACTGTCAACGACTTTCTCCTTTCCGACCTCCAGCGTTGGTCCCACCTCGGTCCCGAACGAACCAGCCGAAGGTCTTACCAACTTTGCCACGTTTTCGTGTAATCTTCCCATGACACCACGTGATCGTCCCAGTGTCGGGAATAATGTCCGGAGCCATGTCATCGGATACTGGCTGAGCGCACGTTTCGAATATTGCCAGTCTGCGTGGATCGCCCTGAGAGTTTCAATCGTATCACTCAGCGGAACCAAAGCGGCGCGGAAATCGCAAACATTGGCTTCGTCCATATCGTAGGCCGACACCACGATGTACGTGGTTCGCGCTTCCGGCACCTTTTTTTGGAACTGTTCCCACTCATAGGGAGAACCTGCCGCTATACCCCACGCCTTGATTTCCGTGTCCGTTTGAGCAGCAATCCGCTCCCAATCAATTCCGTAATCCGCCAGAGAAGATCCGGCCCGGAAAGCCGGAGGGGCGCCATTCGATTTCCCGAATGTAAGAGGTTCACTGGCGCTCGTTTTAATCTTCAACCAGCCGACGAGCAAGTGACTGCCGGTTGCGGCAACTACCGTGGCCAAAACCAAGGCAAAAAACAGTTGGCGGAGACGACTCATGGAACAGATGGATAAAAAATGGGGGCGAGTCGCCCAAGGTCGAACGGACGCTGGTTTTCCCTTTGAGAGAAAAAAACCATACTGGAAATCAATCAGACGCGCCTGAGCGAGCCCGAATTTATGTCCGCATGTGGACGATGCTTTGTTCGCCAACTGATTTCGGCCTCACTGCTTTGTCGCCGAAAAATTCCGCAATTTTAGCTGCAACATAAGAAATCATCGCGTCCGAGATTTCGGGGTAAATCGGCAGCGACAAAACTCGGGACTGGTTGGCGTGCGCCACGGGAAAATCTTCGGGCTTGTGTCCGAGATAAGAATAAGCCGGATAAAACGGCAGCGCCTTCGGATAATTCAAGACCGTTCCGATGTCGGCATCCGCCAAATGTTTTTTTAACGCATCCCGCTTTTCCGTGCGGATTACATATAAGTGATAAACATGATCGCGGTTGGTCGCGACTTTCGGACAAATGACATCACCAACACATTTTAAAAGTTCATTGTAACGCGCCGCAACTTTTCGCCGCGCGTCGGTCCAACCAGCCAAGTGCGGCAATTTGACATTCAAAATCGCGGACTGCAAACCATCGAGCCTGCTGTTGATGCCTTCCATGATATGTTCGCCTTTCCCGCCGTGCCGCGCGTAAATGGCCATCCAATCGGCAAGAGCGGCATCATCGGTGATGACACAGCCGGCATCTCCATACGCGCCGAGATTTTTTCCGGGATAAAATGAAAACGTCGCCGCATTGCCGAAAGTCCCGACGAATTTTCCCTTGTAACGCGCCAAGTGCGATTGCGCGCAATCTTCGATGACCCAAAGTTTATGTTTTTTGGCAATGGACATGATGGCATCCATGTCTGCCGGCTGGCCGTAAAGGTGAACCGGGATGATGCCAACCGTGCGCGACGTGATTTTAGATTCAATCAACCCGGGGTTGATATTGAACGTGTCATAATCGGTATCACAAAAAACAACCCGCCCACCGGCTTGAGTAATCGTCTCGGAAGTGGATATCCAGGAATGCGCCGTCGTGATCACTTCATCGCCGCTTTTCAGGCCAAGCCCGCGCATGGTGATGTAAAGTGCATCCGTGCCATTGGCGCAGGAGACGCAGTGTTTTATTCCGAGCATGTCCGCCCAAGCCTTCTCAAATTTGTCCACGTGCGGCCCGCGAATGTAAGCGGAATTGGTTATGACGTCCTGGATGGCGGCGTCAATTTCCGGTTTGATCCCCAAATATTGGGCGTGCAAGTCAACGAATGGGATTTTCATGAAATGGGATTGTTGATCTTTTACAGACTGCGCAAAAAACGCGCCGGATTGCCCGCGTAAATGCCGGGTTTTGTGATGTCTTTGGTCACGACCGACCCGGCACCGATGACAACACCGTCGCAAATCGTCACTGGAAGAACCGTGGAATTCGTTCCGATGCTGACATGATTCCCGATTCTTGTTGAGGCCCACAATTCCCGATCTTGTTTGGCCGGTCCGCCGGTTTTGAACAAATCGTTGATGAACATGACGCCGTGCGAAATGACACAATCGTCACCGATCGTCACCAGATCGCAGACAAAAGCGTGAGACTGGATTTTGCAGCGCTTGCCGATGATTGCGCCACGCTGAATTTCCACGAAAGGCCCGATAAAACTGTCGCTTCCGATGTTGCAGCCGTACAAATTGACCGGCTCGACAATCGTGACATTCTCACCGAATACGACATCGACGATTCCAACGCGTCGGAGTTTTGGTTCTGCCATAAAAATTTGATTAAATTAGCGCTTCGGCACAATGGCTATCAAATCGCCCCCCATTCCCATGACCCGGCTCGCGATGATGTTCAGCCCGCTCAATGAAAATGAAAGATCGCCAAGCAAGAGCGCGTCAACCCGGAGCGAGAAATAGATTTTAGCATCCGGATAATGTGAAAAGTGCCTTTTGACCGAGGCCACAGAATGATAAATCCACGACTCACTCTTTTTTCTCAAACACAAGTTGCTGTAATAATCAAAAATCAACACTCCGCCGGGCTTCACATATTTCAACAGTGCGTCCGAAACACTGTGATCGTCGGCAAAATTGCTTCGGTTGTATAACGAACAAGAGCGGGTATAGACACAATCAAACATCCCTTCATAAGGCAGGTTATAAACATCTCCCACCTCGAACTCGACGCCGCCACGGCCATGAATTTTTTTTGCCTGGCTGATGCCTTCCACACTGATGTCCACACCCAACGTTTGCAAACCACAATCAGCAAACAACGAAGTGAAAAAACCCTGCCCGCATCCGGCATCAAGCAGGCGGTGATTTTTTTTGAGCTTTGCCCTTTTTACAAGCGCCTTTATGAACGGCCTGTACATCCACGTTCGATATTTGAAATAGTTGGCTTGAACGTAATTGCGGTCATAACTGGCGGCAATTTCCTCAAGCTTGTTGTCAACGCGCGTATGTTGTGATCCTGCCATAAACGATCGGTCAGCGACCCTTGCCGGAAGTGGCCTGCTCAAGTATGGAAACAACCGTCCGCGCGTGCGCCAAACCCGTCTGCGGCGTGGTTTTGTTTTTGATGCAATCAATGAAATGTTCGGCCTCCACACGCAGAGGTTCGGTGAATTTCACCTGCGGCAGCAAAATATCTCCGCTGCGATAATTGAATTCCGGCGGACGCGGACTGTCGAAATCCATGTTCTCGCCCAACACGGCGCGGCGGTCAATGCCCTTGTCGTAGATGGCGATCTTGTCGTCCGCAATGTCATCGTAAACGACCATTTTTTTCGAGCCGACGACGATCATCTTCCGCACTTTTTGAGGGTCGAGCCAACTGACGTGGATGTTGGCCATGATTTTTTTTGGATATGTCAGACTCAAAAAGACGACGTCGTCTATGCCGTCCTGCATATAAGCCATGCCTTGTCGCGAAACGGAAAGCGGAGTCGGATCGCCCAGCCAGTATTGGATGATGCTGATGTCGTGCGGCGCAAAATTCCAAAGCGCATCAATGTCCGAGCGGATACGGCCAAGATTCAGGCGCTGGCTGTAGATGTATCGAATTTCCCCAACGTCGCCAGCATCAATGAGTTTTTTTACATAACGGACGGCGGAATTGTAAATGAATGTGTGTCCGACCATGACGACGAGACTGTGCTCTTTTGCGCATCGTGTCAGTTCATCCACCTCGCCAACTTTGGTTGCCAGCGGTTTTTCCACAAAAACATTTTTGCCTGCCTTGAGCGCCGCCAGTGCAAGTGAAAAGTGTGTGGCGGCCGGCGTGGCGATTACCACGGCGTCTACTTCCGGATCATCCAAAACTGAATTGGATGTTTCGACCGCCTTTGCCTGCGGAAAATTTTTCTCGACGAAGGCGCGACGCTCGGCGCTGGAGTCCACAACATATTTTACGCGGCTATTGGGCAAAGCGGAAAAATTTCTGAGCAGGTTCGGCCCCCAGTAACCGCAGCCTAATTGCGCCAGGACGTATTTATCTTTCATAAAAAATTTGTCTCATGCAGCAACGCAAATTTCCATGCCATTTTTAAAGGGCATCTCGACAAATCTCGCCGCAGTCTGATTTGGTTTGAAAATTCTAACCCGTAATCCCGGCAAACCATCATCGCTGTCGTCGGAAGTTTTGATTTTTACACTGCCGTCTCCGGATGCAACCCGCTCGAAGGTTGCAGAACGACGTTTTCTAAACCATGAAACTGTCCGCATCGCATTTGTTATCCACGCTCCCCTCGATTTGAATTGTTCGAGCAAGTGGATGTAAAAATCACCCCATAACCGCTCCGACGCGATGCTCCGGTCATGCCAGCTCACCGTCAACACTCCACCGAAACTGATTGCATTTTCAATGAGCGGGCGAACTACATCGTCCGCCTGTTTCGATGAAAGGTTCAGATGTGACGGAAAAAACAAAGCCGTGTCCATCACATGCATGGGTAACTCAAGCATTTTCACGGTTTGCAATGGCTTGAAGACCTGACCGGTGCCGGCGCGATAGCCGACCGTTTCGTTGTAGCCAATGGTAGAATCGTAGGAGAAGCCCGCGCTTTCCAGTTTTGCGGACGACTGCTCGTCAAAAAACAACCAATGCATCCGGACACCGATATCCGATTTGTTGATCAAACTGGAAATTCGTTCTCGTTCTTCACGCCCTGCCGCAGCATCACGCCAAGCCTCGATACCATGAACACCAACTTCGTGACCGGTGACAGCAAGTTGCTTAAGATTTTCTCCAAGTTCCGCCACATCGTAACTTGCAGCGCGCTTCGCGGGACAACGCCCATCGGCATCGCGACCGGCTTTACCCTTTTCCGGTATCAAAAAAAATGTCGAGGCCAGCCCTTTTTCAATTTCGACGTAATGATCGAACTGATACCATAAATCTTTTGCAAGTCCCATGTGGACGAAAGGCAATGACAATGCGGCTTTCCAGTTGGCGGCGAGTTGTTTTACTGTTTTTTTTCCTTTGCAAACGTCAATCACGGAACCAATCGTAGCACGATAAAGAAACCCGAACATCGTGTGGTCAAACTTGTGGTTGCGGATGCCAACATGATCCACATCGTGGGTCAGGCAAGCGATGAAATTGTGGCCTTCCGGAACCGGCGGGATTTCAACCAGAGGAATTGAACGGCCCACGATTAAATCCCGCAGCAAAGCGATGTGGATTTCAAGCGCCGGAATCTGTGCGCGGTCAACAGGCTGGCCGACTGTCAGCAATTGGCGGATTTCCTGAAACAAATCATAGCCGATGCGGATAAAAGTCTGACGGCTCAAATTCGTTTCCAGCATCGCTGCTTCGTGCGACCTCTCATCAACCAACGATTGACCCGCAACGACTCCAAAAGTCAGGCGGTTCCCATAAATGGGAACCGGAGCGCCATGATACAAGAGCGTTTTTTTTGAACCTTGCGGGCGGATTTGAATCTCATTCGCCCTGTCAAAAGAATTGATCTCGCCGTCATAAATTAAAACCAGTTTTGCGTTCGTTTTTGGAACGTCGGTGCGCGAACAAATGACTACCTCCGCCGCGCTGTCATCACGGTAAAACTCCCAGGGAGTTTTGAAGAGCTCAAAAAATTCCCTGACAACCACCTGATCTTCTTTTTTTACAAGAACGGCGATCATTTTTTGCGCTCCCGACAGGAACTGGATTTTATTGGAGTCAGACTCGACATTTGCTTTGTCGCAATTTTAACCCGTTGGTTGGTTAACGACGAAGGTTCAAAAGTTCTCCAAGCCGGTTCATAAAACTCTCCTTTTCGCGGCTCCAGCTATGGGTGAGATAAATTGCCTGTCCGCGTTTTACCGTCTCTTTCACTTCGACAGGATGAGAGTAAACATACTCAACTTTTTCAGCGAGGTCATACGCGCTACCAAGTTTGAAAAAGACAAGCTCATGCTCGTCGAAGTAATCAGTGATTCCCGGCGCAAGCGGAGCGATGACCGGTTTGCCAAGCGCGAGATATTCAAAGATGCGCGTCGGTGTGTTGATTTCGGTGAACGCGTTGTTGCGATTGGGAATGATGCCAACGTCGCAACTTTGGATGGCTTCAACGATTCCCTCTCTAGATCGGGAACCCAGATAGCGAACCGCGTCCCGCAGGCCATTGTTTCCAACGGAAGCCATCACTGAATCAAGAAACGGTGTGGCGGCTCCATAAATCTGGAGTTCTGCACTGGGAACGGTTTTTTTGACGATTCGCAATGTTTCGACCGCCAAATCCAAGCCGTTTCGTTCCACGATTGAGCCATGGTACATGATCACAAAGGGCTTCGCGGAATCCCGATTCACATAATCTTCGCATCGGCGAAACTTGAAGATGCTTTCGTCAGGAGCATTCATCAACACTTGTATTTTTTGCGGTTCGCAACTGCGGGCGGTAAATATTTTTTTACAGGCAAGATTTACTGTCAGCACATGATCTGCAAACCGTATGCTCGCCTTTTCCAAAAGCTTCAGCAGCCGCACGCCCAAACTGTCCTTTTTGAGCCCGAATATGGTCATCAATAATTCCGGCATGGGGTCGTGCAAGTCTAAAATGATTTTTGCCCCTCGCAGCTTCGGAACGAGTCCGCTGAACACCAAGAAATCGGGCATATTATGAACGTGCACCAGTTGATAGCGTTTCCGCAATCCCCAAGCTGACAAAAGGAAAAATGAACTCACCAAAAACCAGAAATACTGGAAGGCATAAATTAATTTGCCAGCACGCCGTCGTTTCAACGGGATACGGAACACATTGACGCCATTAATTTTTTCATGCCTGGGTTCGGAGTTGCTTTGGCGAAGACAAATCACATCGACTTCCATTCCCGCCTGGGTCAAGGCTTCAGCTTCCCGCCTTGGGCGTGGATCAGATGCATAATAAGAATATAGCACCACTGCCGCACGCTTGCCGTTGAGTAAATGCGTTTGAACCGCATCTGCGGATTCGGTCAATCGTGATTTCCCCGGCGAATACTTTTCCCTATACCATCCAGCCACCTCTTTGGGCAGCGCATTCCAATAAGCGTCTTTGTAATTTTGAGCTATATGCTCGAGAAATTTCTCGTAAAAGGTGACGGGATATTCCGACACATCCAATCCGTTTTCTTTGAAGCCCGTATAATCAGGATGCACATTGACGAGCACCATGCCGCCGCGCTCCGCAATCCAGGCGAGCTTCTTTTTCCAAATGTCCGGCGAAGTCTCTTTGAGAACTATGTACAATGTGGAATCCTGGGGCAACGTGTAGGGAAGCTCAACGTAGCCACTGCCATCCGGACGGGAAACCCAGAACGGGAAAATTGTGTTAACACCGTCCGGCTGCGGCTCAAATGGATCGGTGTCAAATGTCGAGGCGTCATACTCGATGTCCAATCCATTCAGACATTCACGGTTGTGAAGCATGAAACCTGAACGAAAACCGCTGGCATTCCACTCTTTCAGATAATGGTTGATGCTTTTCCCATTTTCAGCAAATTCAGCCCTCCGCCAATAAAGTTTTCCGTCGTGCCGGAGATCATGCACCCCCACTTCAAAACCGTTTTGCACAAGCTCCGCGCGCAAATCGCGAGATACCCTGTATTCACCCTCCGGAATGAAATTGAATGAAGAACGAAAGCCCAGATTCTTCTCCAATTGCATCAACTCGCGGCACTTTGACAATCCGTTCGAACCTTCGACATCGTGGGTGAGCACGAGCGCAAACTTTTTTCCATCCAGCCAACCGGACCAGCCATCAGGCGCCCGGCCCGCGCTTTCATTGATCGGCCATGTGTCCTTGTATATCTGGCGCTTTCGGCGGGCCACGATCCTGCGGACCCCCATTCGCAGACGCCATGGCAGGTAGGGCTTTAAACGATAATAAAGACGATTTCTAAACATGAAAAATCAGTTTGGAAGAATGTGTTTCAAAAACAGTCAAACATCGGCAAATAACTCCGCGCTTGTTCAACCTGCAAATGTAAAACAAGGTGAAGCCCTGATTTTCAGACATCGCTGAGAGATTCCTGGTGCAAACGAGTCGGCACGTATTTCTTTGTCTTGTTGAGCACGGCCCCAACGTTCGCCTTTGACTGCGCGAGCAATGCCGTCGCCTGCTGCACCATTTCCCGGTCGGTTTTTTCCGATTCGATGACGAGCAGCATCATGTCCATGAATCCCGCGAGACGCGAAGTGATGCTCGTCTGGCTGACCGGCGGCATGTCGAAAATGATGTAATCGTAATCGCTGGCCTTGAGTTTCGGCACGAGGGAAGCAAAACGCTTGGGCAAAATGCGCTGAAGTTTTTCGGTGTTTGAACCTTCTTCCACAACATACAGATTTTCCTGCACAAGCGCGTTGTCCCTCTTTCCACCCTCCAGCGCGTCGTCTAATTTGCAGGCGGGCTTGCCGTGGAAGAACTGTTGTGCCGCGCCTCCCTGATGATCCATGCTGACCAGAAGGACTCTGCCGTCGCCAGTCTCCGAAAGTGAAGCTGCCAGGCCCGAAGCAATCGTGCTCACGCCCGAACCCCTGTCCGTGCTTGTGACCGCCACCAATTTCGGTTTGCGCGTAAGATTGATACTTTCAAAATAGACGACCAAACGATCGCGCAAAGCGTCATAAAACTGATTTAAAAAACTGCTTGCCTCCCATGAAACAATTTCCAGCTTGCCGCCCTCGGCAAGCGACGGGTCGCCAGATTTCGCGGATGTTTCACCGCCATTGAACTGCAATTGTTTTCTTTGCACAGCTTGGGCGAGATGCTTTTGTCCGCTTCCGCCAATATCGGGAATGGAAAGGAAAAGTGGAATCTTCAATCTCGCTTCAACTTCTATCGGACGTTTCACCGAACGGTCGAAATAAAATTCAATCAAAAATGCCCATGCCAATCCGCCCAAAACACCGGCGACAACCATGACCAACATCGTCTTGAATTTTTTTGAGCGGTCCTTGAACGGGGGCGTCGGTGTTTGGATGGCGCTGATGTTGGAAACCCGGCCCGGCCCAAGTGCTTCGTCAATACGCGCCTGTTCCAGACTTGTCGCAAAATACTGGTAATTCCCTTCCTGAATTTGTTTTTTTCGTTGAAGGTCGGAAATTTTCGATTCGGCCTCATTAACTTCTACCGCTTCGGACTGGATCCGAGCCAACTGCCCTTTCAGCACTTTTACTTTCGACTGGAGCGCCATCAGTTGGTCGAGACCGCTCGAAGACGACGTTTGCTGCGTCGCAAGATTTGACGAAGGCACATACAAGGCGGCCAGGGCCGGATACTTCCCTTCGAGGCCTATTTTAAGTTTTGTAGTTTCGTCTATTTGCACGTCAACTTCTTGGACCAATTTATTCTCCTCCGTGTAACCCAGCTTGTTCAGATAATCATTCTCCCTGTTCTTGAGAAAATCGAGCCGCGCACAAATTTTTTGGTATTCCGCAATCTGTTCCGCAGGCGTTTCAGTCAGTGCCACGGTATTTGTCGCGTTCGTTGTGATCGCCGCATCGGGTGCAACCGTCGCTTGTCGCTCGGCGAGATCGGTCTCCGCCTGGAAAAGTTGCTCTTGAATTTTGGTGATTTGTTCCGAATAACTCTTTTCAGCATCTTCGACGGAAATGATTCCTGCGTTGGTTTTTGCGGCAAGAAGCTCCGATTCCGTCTGTTCAATCTGGGAACGCAGCCGGGATGTCTCTTCCGTCAGAAAATCATCCGAAGTCCCCACCGATTGATGGACTTGCAAATGCTTTTCTAAATAATCACCGATAATCTCTCTAAGAACAGGCTGGACGATGGTTGGATCCGGATGGTGAAAAACAAGGTGAATGACACTGCTTCTGCTCGGCGCATCCACGGTCAAACCATTTCTTATGACATTAGCGGCCTTGATCGGATCATTCCCGCCGATTGTCGCGGCCAGAATTTTTTCCGGCCCGATGTTTGTGGCCGCTTCCTCGGCCAGATCGAAACTGCTTAAAATTTCCATCTCGGAATTCATGATGCTTTCCCCCATTTCATCCGGCGAAGTCGTCGTCGAATTATTCGCCGTGGGATTCATGGAACGGCTATCAACTACATAACGGATGAACAGCTTGGCGTCGGATTGATACGGTGGTGGGTGGAACAGAAAAAAAACAATCGCCGCCAAAAAACCCGCCGCAGAGCAAAGGAGTATCTTCCACTTGTGACGAAAGAGAACAAAATACACATCGCCCAGGGTAATTCCGGGCGACTGTTCGGTCGGTCGGTTGTTTTTCATTTAATTTCTCTCATGCCCAATGTTTGTATAGCACATTGCCCGCCATGCGGGAGACAAAAAGCGGCAACCGCTGGAAAACCTGATTGTGCCATCCGAAGGCCTCATCAGTGTCAGTGACAAAATTATTCGTGCGCAAATCATATTTGAAATACTCGATTTTTTCTTCCCCAGCGCCCCGGCCCAGCTTGAACCGTCTCAAACCTTCATTCGCCACCGAGGTCCTTCCCAGATGCAATTTTTTCACACCTTTCTGCAAATACCATTTGACGGCCTCCCACATGACCAGGTTGCTTCCGCGTAAATGCTGAAACTTCTCATCCGAAGCTCCATATTTGTAAATCGCCCGGCCACCCAGATGAAAACAAATAGCACCCGCAATCGGAGTCTCCCGCCAACGGGCCAAAACTACCATGCCCAGATTCTGGGACAAAACATGCTTGTGGATGTTCAAGAAAAACAAGAACGGCTGTGGTGGCAAGCCATGTTTTTTGCGCGTCTTGCATTGCAGCAAATAAAAAAAATTTACCGCCTCCAGACTTTGTGAAATTTCCACCTTCACTCCATCTTTCTCTGCCTTGCGGATTGCCCACCGCGCGGAACTTTCCAACCGCCCAAAAAGCTGTTCCTTGCTTAAAACCAAATCCAAACTGTGTCCGTAGAATGAAAGCGAGGGTGTAATTTCTTCAAAAAATTTCCGGCCACCGCGACATTCCAAATGTTTCCACCCGCGCGACCGCCCAAAATCTATTGCGTCTTGAAAAAGTTTTTTGAACAGGTTAACGTCCGGACACAACGGTTCACAATCATCCGTGAACGGCAGCGCAATTCCCCGTCTCCCCGTCAACCAGCTGTCCACTTCCATCAACGGCAACAATGAATCAATCTTGCCGGCTTTCCTTGCGACAAAATATTCTGGAGTGTAGCCGTAAGTTTCCGCCAAAACTTTTGCCCAGGCCGTGCTGTGAAAAAAAGAGTGTTCCGGATTATTTGCGACCAGGGCATCCCAGTTCGGCTCAAGGAGCGGATTTGTCGGTTGGATTGCGTCTGTCAAAGATTTTGATCGCGACGTTGGAACAGCTTCAGCAGTCGAAAAAATCTCCGGCGATACAATTATATTTTCTGCCGGTACTAAGATTTTTTTGGAAGTGATTTGACGATTCTGGCAGGATTGCCCGCAACAACTGTGTTTGGTGGCACGTCTTTGGTTACGACGCTGCCAGCGCCAATCATCGCGTTCTCGCCGACCATGATACCGCAAAGAAGCACCGCACCCGAACCGATGGACGCACGTCGTTTGACCAGAGTCGGTATGCACTTCCAATCAGCGTCCGTTTGCAATGAGCCGTCTTCATTCGTGGCGCGCGGGTGGCGATCATTGGTGAAAACGACATGGTGTCCCACAAAAACTTCATCCTCCAAAACGACGCCCTCGCAAATGAAAGTATGGCTGGAAATTTTGCAGCGGTTGCCGATTTTTGCCCCCTTTTGAATTTCGACAAACGTGCCGATCTTCACGTCGTCTCCAATTTCACAACCATAAAGATTCGTGAAATTGAAAATGCGGACATTCCTGCCCAACTTGACGTCGGGAGCAATTCGCTGAAGCGCCTGCCCGGATGAACTCATCGTCCGAAATCTTACTCTCCGTTCCCCAACTGAATCTTTATCGGAATTTTTGGAGTGTTTCGAACGACTTGATCTGAATGTTTTTTTCCGTTGGCTCGTGGCGACGGAATCTTTTGCGGTGAAGACGAAACCCGTCCGTTGTTCGCGGAAACCGAAGAAGTCAAACGGTCGCTGTTTAGCTGCGGCGAAAAATCCACAGGTGCGCCTCCGCGTTTCAACGATTCGGTCGAGGCTTCCAAAATGCGGACGAGATCCAGACCTTGTCGGCCGTCCGTCAAAGGAACTTTCCCGTTTTTGATGCAATCAAGAAAATGCTGGCACTCGGTTTTGAGCGGTTCCTCCTGTTTGATGTAGGGAACATACATGTCGCCGTAATGATAGGCATATTGGAATTCGCCGAAAGTATCGTAGTGCGGCGGCCTTTCTACGCGCGCGTCAAAGACCCGGATTTTTTCCAACGGCGCAACGTCGTCATAGACAATCATCCGCTTGCTTCCGACTATGGTCATCTCGCGAACTTTTCTCGGATCAAGCCAACTACTGTGTATGATCGCCGAGCGCTGTTTCGTAAAAGTGAGACACATGGTCGTCACATCTTCCACTCCGTGAGTAATGTGGGCACTGCCGCGGCAGTTCACGGTCACGGGAAGTTCACCCATTATCGACAAGATGATGGAAATATCGTGCGGCGCCAAATCCCAGGCAACATTGATGTCCTTCTGAAAAAGTCCGAGGTTAAGACGACGGGCGCAAATGTATCTTATTTCCCCAATGTCGCCTTTTTCAACAATCTCTTTGATTTTCCGGACTACAGGTGAATAAAGGAATGTGTGTCCAGCCATCAGCACCAGTCCCTTTTGTTTGGCGATCTCAACCAATTCTTCACATTGCTCCGATGAACTAGCCATAGGCTTTTCCACAAAAGTGTGTTTGCCGGCCAAAAGGCTGGCCTTGGCCATGGGATAATGCTGCTTGACCGCCGTAGCAATGACCACTGCATCCACATCGACACCATTCAACATGTGCTCGTATTCCGTCGCCACCTGAACTTCAGGATACAACGACTTGAGATGCGCGAGCCTGTGCTCCCGCGTGTCACACATCATTTTCAGATGGCAATCAGGAAGCGATCTGAAGTTGCGAACCAGATTCGGTCCCCAATATCCGCAACCGACCACCCCAATTTTGATTGGTTTTGTCATTACACGTCTTAAATTGTTTTTCCGTATCAACATAGCCAGCAGTAATAATGCCGTTTATTGAAAAAATTAATGATTTACAACGCGTGCCGGAAGAATGTTCTTTGGCTGCGTCTCAAGTGAATCCAATTTCTTTTTTCTGCGTGTATCCCATATTTGGATCACCAACGCAGGAATGGTCTTGAGAATTATTTTGAAATCCAGCCAAAGGCTTTTGTTTCTGGCGTATTCGATGTCCAATTGAATCATTTTGACGAAGGTCGTCCGGTTTTTACCGCTCACCTGCCATAGTCCCGTAAGGCCGGGCACAGCATTGAACCGTTCCTTTTGCCACGGAAGATATTTGTCGCTCTCATATTGCAAACAAGGACGCGGCCCCACCAGACTCATTTCACCCCGCAATATGTTGATGAGTTGGGGCAATTCATCCAGACCGGTCGTCCGAAGCAGCAAACCGAATGGAATGATGCGCGAATCACCTTTGGCATCCATTTTTACCATCGGGATTGGAGCGTCCGGATTCAACAGGCTGCTTAAATGTTCTTTGTGAATGCCGACATCCGATCCAACAAACATGGTTCTGAATTTTAGACACATGAATTTTCTTCCCAGGTAACCGACACGTTCCTGTTGAAACAATACCGGTCCTTTGGAAACCATTCTGATAATCAGAGCGATCAACAACACCAGCGGTATCAAGAGCGGAAGAACCAGCACAATCAAGCCGATATCCAGCAAGCGTTTCCAGAGTGGAAGCCCGATTATTTCTCCTTGATGTTCTGTATTAAAAGATTCCATTTGATAAAACTCGCCTCAAATCAATGTGAAGCTCCGCACTTGCAGGTTTTGCGGATTTTCCGCCAAACCCACCTTTGTGCCTCAACTACTACAGTCGAGGACGTGATTTTATTTTGCACGCTCAACTTAAATTCGTGCCATTCCCTTTCCTACGCCGCCAAAACTGGCGCCATTTCCGCCAGTGAATTTCTTGCCAAAATTATTGAACACCGATCCACCTCGACCGGAGTTGGTCGGCCTAAAATATCAAGTAAAACCTGCACGCGCTGTCTGGCCGGCATGTTTCGGAGCACAAAAGCACGCATTCCCGCAAACGCCCCGTCAACGACAGAAATCTCATCGCCAGGCACAAGGCGGTTCTCCACCATCATCGGCTCTTCCGCTTCAAAACATTCCTGCAATTCTTCAATGATTGAGTCCTCAATTTTGGGAACCCTGTAACCGAAATGCACCAAACTGCTGATACCGTTTGAATGCTTGATTTCATAGATCCTGTCTTCAATCACACAGCGAACGAAAATATAACAAGGGAAAAGCGGTTCGACAATCCGCACAGCCCCACGCTGCGTCGCCTTTTCAATCCGGAGCCGCGGATGAAAAACCTCCAAGTTTAGATTTTTACGCAGATTTGCCGCAGCAATATGTTCGCTTTTTGGTTTAGTTCGCGCGCAATACCAAGCTGGAGTTTGAATTTGCATCTTTGAAATCTGGTGTGGTATTTATCAGACAAGAATCAAACAATTCACCGTGCCGCTTTTTTTAGCGACACTGTTCTCCCAGAGAAACTTTTCCAACATGGACAGGCCAATCTCCATTCGAAGAGTTTAGCACAAGAAAAAAAAAATGTATGTAATGAATACGCCTATTATTATGTAGCTTTAAACACTACACTCAATGCTTGCGTTTTCAAATCCGCATTAAAGCCTGGGGTTGTTTGACCAACAAATTGCATATTGAAGCAATTCCACGGCAGTTTTTAAATTAAGCTTCGCTTTGATTCTTGCGCGATAGGTCTCAACAGTGCTCGCGTCTATGCCCAATGCCGCCGCTATCTGTCGGGAACTTTTCCCGGAACCCATAAGTTCAAAAACCTGCATCTCCCGGTCCGACAAAACATCCACGGAAAATTTTTCCATCGTCTGCGACGAGCGGACGACTTTGGATGCAACATGCGCTGCGGCCTTTTCACTCCAATAAATCTGTCCGTTCAAAACCTGCCGGATGGCTTGCAGGATTTTTTCCATGCTGTCTTGCTTGGAAATGAATCCCCGGGCGCCTGCCCTGATGACCCGTTCTGCATGAAGCGTTTCATCGTGCATCGAAAGCACGACGATTCGCACTTCCGGATGATGGTTGCGCAAATCCTTAATCAGTTCCAGACCATGAGAGCTCTTCAAGGTCAAATCAGTGATCGCCAGATGCGGTTTTGTTTTGGAAGCCAATTCCAAAGCCTGATCCCGGTCTTCCGCCTCGCCGCACACCACCAAATCCAGTTCGCGCTGAATGATTTTTTTCAACGACTCCCGCACCAACGGATGATCGTCAATTATGAGAATGCGAAAAGCACCATGACTCTCCGGCTGACCGTGACTCAAATCTTTCATCTTCTGAAAGTCTGCCAAAATCACCGACAACGATAAATGCAATTTTTTGCTTAAACGGGTATACTCTTTTGCAAAATTAGAAACGCCAAACTAAAATTTGAAGCAGAAGATCGAATGGAAAATTTCGACGCATAAAAATTAGAACTTTGCCGTCCAAATTTCACACAGACACCTGCCCGATTTCGGGACAAGTACGCGCTACTTGTAATCTTTAAATTACCAAACCGACGGCCATTTGGCCTCTTTTTCGGCAGGTTTTACGCCCATGTGAAATCCCGACTCGTCTTGATAACCAGTTGGGATTTGGAACCTTACCGCATTGCGCAGCTTTGCGATGATTCCATTCAGGTGTAAACCGGTCGAAACGCTGTTCGGCCACGGTCTGTGCATTGATATTGCATGTTTGTGCATTGTGCTTTCTATAAAGCATCAGCAATGCCAATGAGAAAAACAGCTTCTGACGCTCCTTAAATTCCAAGAAAATTAGTCTGAAAGAAGTTTCCGGCAGGCCGCTTGCAGCTTGTTCAAATTCGTCTTCGACTTCGCTTCGATATAACAGCGGATGAGAGGTTCGGTGCCGCTGGCGCGGAAGGCGACCCATTCGTTGTTTGGCAGAAGAAATTTGTAGCCATCAGTCGTGATGAATTTTTCCACCTTAAATGCGCCGATGTTTTGCAATCCGCCGCCAAGTTTTGCCAGCAAGGCTTCTTTTTTCTCCGGTGCAAAACTGACGTTGATGCGGTCGGTGTAAAATTCACCGATCTGTTTGGCGAGTTCCTTCAAAATCTGGCCAAGCGATTTTTTTTCTGTCGCGACAAGTTCAGCCATAAGTAAACAAGCGAGAATGCCATCTTTTTCTGGCACATGACCTTTCACGCTCAAACCGCCGGATTCCTCGCCGCCTACGATTACCGGTTCGCGCTCCATAATTTCGCCGATGTATTTGAAGCCGACGGGCGTTTCGTAAACTTTCACGCCAAACAATTTCGCGACGGCGTCCACCTGATGACTCGTCGGCACGGTGCGAACGACCGCGCCCGTCCAGCCGCGATTTTTTTTAAGATGATAAAGTGCGAGCGCAAGAACCTGATTCGGCGTCAACCAAGTTCCGTCTTTGTCAACGATGCCAAAACGATCCGCGTCGCCGTCCGTGCCGAGGCCGATCTGCGCTTTGCCGCTGCGAACAAATTTGCTGACATCGGCCATGTTTTCCGCGTTCGGTTCGGGATGATGCCCGCCGAAAAGCGGATTCAATTCGTTGTGAAACAAGGCTATTTTCGCGCCGACACTTTCAAACAGTTTGTCGAGATAACCGTGCGCCGTACCGTAGCTGAAATCCAACGCGACTTTGAGTTTCGCTTTTTTGAGAACCGAAAACTCGATCAGCCGGTGAAGTTGTTTGAAATAATCCGGTTGCGGATTAAAAGTCTTGCACGAATAAGTTCCGATGACCGCGCCTTTAAACGACCAATTTTGCGATTGAAGTTTGACGATGTTCGCTTCAATTTGTTTCGTCACATCGGGAGTCGCAGGCGCGCCGTTGAAAGTGGAAAATTTCAACCCTTGATACTCGGCGGGATTGTGGCTGGCAGTCATGTTGATGCCGCCGATTGCTTTCCGAAAACGAATCGCATAAGCGATCACCGGAGTGGGCGTGTCTCTGTCGCACAGCAACGGCTCGATTCCGCTCGCCGCCAAAACTTCGCAAGCCGCCAAAGCAAATTCACGCGCCAGAAATCGCGTATCGTGTCCGACAATCAAAACCGGCTTGCGTCCATGAATCGGCGACTGGGGATTGGCAAGTTCGGCCTTGAGATAATCCGTGATGCCTTGCGTGGCGAGCCGGACGTTGTCGAAGGTGAAATCGCGCGCGATGATTTCCCGCCAGCCGGAAGTTCCAAATTTGATTGAAGTCGCCACGAGAAATTAGTCGCCACCTTAAGAAGGGTTCAATTCTTCCAATCGAACGCCTTTTTCTTCAGCGCATAAAGATAGCCCGCGAACAAAATCACCAGAAACGAAAGCATTGAGGCGAAAATCAGGTTGCGTGTCGCGTGGTCGGCGAGCATGTCGCGATAAACGACCGCCCACGGATAAAGAAACACGACTTCGATGTCGAACAGGATGAACAGCATCGCGACGAGATGGAATTTCACCGAGAACCGCGAGCCGCCTTCGCCGATCGGGTCTTTGCCGCATTCATAAGCGGCGTCCTTTGCGCGCGAACGCTTGCCGCGCTGCCCCATCAGGACGGATACCATGAGCACGCCCGCCGCGAAGCCGATGGCCGCGACAAGCAGGATGAGAACCGGAATATATTGCTGCAACTGCGACTGTTCCATGTCGGAAATTTAGAAACAGTGGACGAAATTTGCAACAGGAATCACGGTTCAAATCGAAAAAATCTTAGCGAAAGTTTTTTCTTTCGCCATCGCCCGTTTGCCATTTCAATTGCGCCCCATGTCGCGCGATTACGTCCTCGAAAATGCAAAGCCGGAGTTTCATCCGCAGATTGATTACGCGCGCGAACTCAATCCGCAGCAGCTGGCCGCCGTCACCGCGCCGCCCGGTCCCGCCCTCGTCATCGCAGGCGCGGGTTCGGGCAAGACGCGCACGCTCACCTATCGCGTCGCGTATCTGTTGGAACAGGGAATTCCAGCGGACAAAATCTTACTGCTGACGTTCACGAACAAAGCCGCCGGCGAAATGATGCGACGCGTCTCCGATCTGCTCGGCCAGCAATTGCCAACACTTTGGGGCGGCACGTTCCATTCCATCGGCGCGCGGATTTTGCGCCAGCACGCCGACGCGCTCGGCTACCATCGCGATTTCACGATTCTCGACCGCGACGATTCAAAGGATCTGATCAAAGCTTGCGTTGCCGACGCTAGAATCGAAACCAAAGGCACGCATTTTCCGAAACCCGAAGTGCTCAACGAAATTTTTTCGCTCGCCGTCAACACGCACAAAACCATCGAGGAAATTCTTGAAACTCAATTCAGCTACTTCGAGCAATTCGCCGAAAAAATTTCGGACGTCGGCCAGCGTTACACCAAACGCAAGCGCGCGACGAACGGCATGGACTTCGATGATTTGCTTGCGCTCTGGCTCAAACTGCTCCAGGACAACGTTGACGTGCGCGAACATTATCAGCGCCGCTTTCAATTCATTCTCGTGGACGAATATCAGGACACGAACAAGTTGCAGGGCGATTTGATTGATTTGCTCGCGGCGCGAACCAAAAACGTCACGGTCGTCGGCGACGACGCGCAAAGCATTTACGCATGGCGTGGCGCGAATTTTCTGAACATTTTGGATTTTCCGAAACGCTATCCGGGCGCGAAAGTTTTCAAGATCGAAACCAATTACCGCAGCACGCCGGAAATTCTTCGCGTCGCCAACGCCGCGATTGCCGCAAATCGGAATCAGTTCACGAAAAATCTCACACCTGCGCGCAAGTCCGGCGTGAAGCCTGCGCTCGTCGCGTGCGCGGATGCCGCGCAACAGGCCGCGTTCATCGCGCAGCGCGTCATGGAACTGCCCGACGAAGGCGTGAACCTGAATCAGGTCGCCGTGCTTTACCGCTCGCATTTTCACGCGCTGGAATTGCAGCTTGAACTAACGAAACGGCAGATTCCGTTTTCCATCACGAGCGGAATCCGCTTTTTCGAGCAGGCGCACATCAAGGACACGACGGCGTTTCTGAAATTCGTAGCGAATCCACGCGATGAAATTGCGTTCAAGCGACTGGCGCAACTGCTGCCCGGCGTCGGTGCCAAGGCGGCGGAAAAATTGTGGCAGTCGTTTCAAATTGAAATCCAAACGCCAAAATCCAAAACTCCATTGGCCGTCGCTTTGCAAGACTCGATTGCATGCGTTCCAAAAAAGGGCGTGATGAATTGGACGCAATTCACCACCACGATTTCCCAGCTAGAAGACGAAACCGTCCGCAAGAGCGCGGCCAAGATGTTGCGGCTCGTGATTGACGCGGGCTACGACGATTATTTGAAGGAAAATTTTGCGAATTACCGCAACCGGCTGGAAGACATCGAGCAGCTCGCCGTCTTCGCATATCAATTCAATTCGACGGAGGAATTTCTGACGCAACTCGCGCTGCTCACGAATGTCGAAGCCGAGGACGACCAGAATTCAAAATCCGACGACGAAAAAATCAAGCTCTCTACGATTCATCAGGCGAAGGGTTTGGAATTCGACGTCGTGTTCGTCATCATGCTGTGCGACGGGATGTTCCCATCCGCGCGCTCGATGGAAAGCGAAGACGGCGAGGAGGAGGAACGAAGATTGTTTTACGTCGCCATCACTCGCGCGAAGAACGAACTTTATTTGAGCTATCCGCTGATGCGCGCCAGCTTCGGCAATTCCGGCGGCGACGGAATGCAGCAGCCCTCGCGCTTTCTATCGGAAATCCCCGGCGACTTTTTGAACAAGTGGAACTTGAAATCGTCTTACTGAACTTTTTCCCAATCACGAACCTGGCCGGAAACGATTTTGAACAGCGGATGCGGGGCGGGGATTTTTATTTTCGCAAATTCGCACAGCCGTTTCGGATCGCGTTTCCCCAATTTCCGTTTCAGATGTTTCCATTCGTAAAGCAGCTGCCCGCGCGTTTCTGAAATTTTTCCAGCAAATTTTTCACGCCCGATTTTCCCGCTGTCAAAATCATAGCCGCGTTCCGCCGCTTCTTCGTGAACGGATTTTAAAAATGCAGACAAAGCCCCCGCCGGATTTTTGGTTTTGGAAAACCTGAAAAGTTGCGGATGATTTTTATAGCCGCGCGTTTTGCCGCGCAAAACTTTCTGTGCCAGCAGCGCCTCGCGCCACAGAGCGACGAGTCCCTTCGCGTCGAGATATTTTGGATGCAGCGTCCAGAGCCTCACAAAATTGCGGACTCACTTGCTGATGCCGCGTTCGCTCGCGCGGACGAATTGGATCAGGTGCAAAACTTCCGGCAGTTGGGGCAGTTTCTTTTCGATTTTCGCGAGCGAATTCGGAATCGTCAGTCCTTCGCGAAATAAAATTTTGTAAGCCTGCTTCAACGCGCTTTGCGCTTTTTCAGAAATTCCATTCCGTTCCATGCCGACTTTATTAATCGTCCGCACCTCGCTGGGATTTCCATCGGCGAGCATGAACGGCGGCACGTCCTGCACGACCTTCGAGCAGCCGCCGATGATGGCCATTTTTCCGATGCGACAGAATTGATGCACCGCCGCCAACCCGCCGACGACCGCAAAATCCTCGACCGTCACATGGCCTGCGAGCGTCGCGACGTTGGACATGATGATTTTATCGCCGAGCGTGCAATTGTGCGCGATGTGGCAGTAGGCGAGAATGTGATTTTGCGAGCCGACGCGCGTGACTTCGCCGTCGCCTGTCGCGCTGTGGATGGTAACGTATTCGCGAAACGTGTTGCCGTCGCCGATTTCCGTCCGTGTGATTCCGCCTTTCCATTTCAAATCCTGCGTTTTCAAACCGATGCTCGCGAACGGAAAAATTTCGTTCTTCGGTCCGAGCTTCGTGTGGCCGTCAATGACGACGTGCGAATGGAGTTTGCATTTTTCACCGAGCGCGACGTGTTCGCCGATGACACAATACGGTCCGACTTCGCAGCCTTTGCCAATCTTCGCCTTGGGATGGATGACCGCCGATGGATGAATCATGGCTCTTGCAACACGAAAGTCACGTTGGCTTCGCTGACGATTTCCCCGCCGACCTTGCAAACGCCGCTGGCCTTGCCGATTTTTCCGCGCGAGCGCGTCAACTCGACCTCGATGATCAGCACTTCGCCCGGCAACACCGGCTTGCGCCATTTCACGTTCTCCGCCGCCATGAAGTAGGCGAGTTGTCCGAGATTTTCCGCCTGACGCAGCATCAGGATGCCTGCGACCTGCGCGATGGCTTCGAGTTGTAGCACGCCCGGCATGATGGGATGCCCGGGAAAATGTCCGGGAAAATACGGCTCGTTGTTCGTGATGTTTTTGAACGCGGTGATCTTGTTGCCGTCAACTCTCAAAACGCCGTCCACCATCAAAAACGGAAAGCGATGCGGAAGGATCGCCCTCACCTGCTCCGCGTTCAATGCGCCGTCGCCCCGCGCCATCTGATCGAGCACGGTTTCTTTTTTGTCGTCGCCTTTCAGTTCGACCGGCGGCGGGCCGAATGCCTGCGCCGCGCGCAACGGCTTTTGCGATTGCGACAAAATCAATTTTGCGAACTCGCAATTCGCCGTGTGGCTCGGCTTGACCGCGATCAAATGGCCGCGAACCGGTTTTCCGACCAGCGACAAATCGCCGACGATGTCGAGCATCTTGTGCCGGACAAATTCCTCGGGATAACGCAGCGGCTCCGTCGTGAGCACCGCGTCGTCGCGGATGACGATCGCGTTCTCCAGACTGCCGCCCTTGATGAGATTATTTTTGATGAGATGCTCGATTTCCTCAAAAAAACAAAACGTCCGCGCGTGCGACAATTCCTTCTCCCACGTTTTCGGCGTGACTTCCGTGCTGTAAAATTGCGTGAAGCGGCCTTTTTTGTCCGCGCTCGTGCAGGTGATTTTAAAACCGTCGTCCGGAAACAACGTCATCACCGTCTCGCCCGACTTCAATTCGATCGGTTCGGATGGTGTGAACGCTTCTCGCTTTTCCGTCTGCGGCACGATGCCCGCAGTCTGGATGATTTTGCAAAATTCGCGCGAACTGCCGTCGGCGATCGGCGGCTCGTTCGCGTCCAGCTCGATAATCGCATTGTCAATTCCGAAACCGGCGAGCGCGGCGAGGACGTGCTCGACTGTTTGAACTTTTACGTTGCCCTTGGTGAGAGTGGTGGAACGGTTCGTCTCGCCGACATTTTCCACGCGCGCCTCGATCTCCGGTTTGCCTTCGAGGTCAACACGTCGGAACCGCACGCCGCTATTGGCGGCCGCGGGCAAAATCGTCATGTTGACCCGGTTGCCGCTGTGCAGGCCGATGCCGGAAAAGCTGGCGACACGATTGAGCGTCTGCTGATTGAACACGGACGGATTAGACAAAAGGCGAAGGAAATTGGCAAGGTTGCACTTGTTGGTGTTTTTGAATTAACCTGTAACCGTGACTTGGTTCACTGACCGGCATTTCTTTTTGCTCGCCGTGATTTTTTACGGCTTGAGTTCTGCCTACTCGGTTTTTCTGTGGCGAAAAGGTTTTCGCAAGGACGACCGCGTGAATTATTTCCTGCTGCTCGCCGCCTTCGCGCTTCACACGACGGCGATATTTCTGCGCGGTTTTAATTTGAAGCAATGCCCCGTCAACAATCTTTACGAAGCCACCGTCTTCATCGCGTGGACCATCGTCGCCGCGTATCTCGTCATCGGAATTTCCCATCGCCTGCGGTTTCTCGGCGCGTTCGCATCGCACGTTTTGTTTTTCATGGGCGTCTTCGCGCTCATGCCGCAACTCGATCCGCCGCACGCGGCGCAGCCGGACTTTTCCAACGGCCTGATCAGCCTGCACGCGACGCTGATCCTGCTGTCCATCGGCGCGTTCGGATTGAGCGCCGTCGCCGCGCTGATGTTCCTGACGGAAGAGCATGATTTGAAATTCCACAAGCTGCGCGCGATTTTTTCCCTGCTGCCGCCGATCCAGCGGCTTGAGCGCGTGATGAACGGCCTGCTGCTTTGCGGAATCGTCCTGCTCACGACCGGCCTGGCGTTCAGTCCGTGGTTGCTGAAACAAAAATACGGCGTCTGGTTCAAAAATGATCCGCTGCTCGACTACTCGATTTTCATCTGGGCATTTTATCTCGCGCTCTTGATTGCGCGCTGGAAATTCGGGCAAGGCGGACGCCGTTTTGCGTGGAGCACGGTTGGCAGCTTCGTGTTCATCATGCTCACGTTCTGGGGATTTCTTTTGCTGTCGCCGATCCATCATCCATGAACGTCATCGTCATCGGCTTGAGCCACCATTCGTCGCCCGTCGAACTGCGGGAACGATTCGCTTTTGCCGAATCAAAGATTCCCGACGCGCTCAAATCGCTGCGCGAATCCGGAGTCGCCGATGAAGCCGTGATCCTCTCGACGTGCAATCGCGTGGAAATCTACGCCGCAACCGCGCTCGAACCCGCACAGGCGTTTTTGGAACTGAAAGAATTTCTCAAGACCGTCCACGCCTTTGAAAATCCGCTTGGCGAAGAAATCTACACGCTCGCCGAGCCGCAAAGCCTGCAGCACTTGTTCAAGGTCGCATGCGGACTCGACTCGATGGTGCTTGGCGAAACGGAAATCCTCGGCCAACTCAAGGACGCTTACAAACTCGCGCACCAGCACAAGCACACCGGCGCGCGTCTGAACAAGATTTTCCAGCGCGCGTTCAACGTCGCCAAACACATCCGCACCGAGACGAACATTCAGCGCGGTAGCGTGTCCGTCGCATCCGTCGCGGTCGAACTCGCGGAGAAAATTTTCAGTTCGCTCGCCGAACGCGAAGTGCTCGTCATCGGCGCGGGCGAAACAAGCGAAAAAGTCGCACGCGCCCTGCTCTCACGCGGAGCGAAAAGCATCATCGTCGCCAACCGCTCGCACGAGCGCGCGCAAGTACTCGCAAAAGAATTCGGCGGACGCGCAGTGCAATTCGATGATTGGGCTGCGGAGTTTGAAAAAATTGACATCGCTATCAGCAGCACGTCCGCGCCGCATCACATTTTGGATCGCGCAAAACTGGACCCCTTGATGAAGCTCCGCAAAAACCGTCCGCTGCTGTTGATTGACATCGCCGTGCCGCGCGACATCGCGACCGAAGTGAATTTTTTGGAGAACGTTTATCTTTACGACATTGACGATTTGCAATCCATCGCCGACGACTACTTGAAACAGCGCAAAGAGGAGATCGTCCGCTGCGAAAAAATCATCGCCGAAAAAGTTGAAGCGCTATTTAAATCAAGCGGTTTTCAGCCACAGATAAGCACAGATGGACAAAGATTAAAGCCGGTGCAGGCAAATCTCTGAAAATTTGTTCTTCTTTTCATCTGTGTTCATCTGTGTTCATCTGTGCCTAAAGAATGGCTGCTGAACGCCCCATCACCATCGCCACGCGCGGCAGCGCGCTCGCGCTCGCGCAGGCGAATTTGATCGCGGAGCAATGCCGCAAAGTTTTTCCGCGCCTGCGTTTCGAGCTGAAGATCATCAAGACGACCGGCGACAAAATGCAAAAATCGTCGCTCGTCGAAGGCGGTTTGCCGAAAGGTCTGTTCACGAAGGAACTCGAAATCGCGCTGCTCAAAAACAAGGCCGACCTCGCCGTTCACAGCCTGAAAGATTTGCCGACGGAAATTCCGGCGGGCTTGATTCTCGCCGCCACGCCCAAGCGCGCGGATGTGCGCGACGTTCTGGTTTATCGCGACGCAGAATTTTTCAAGTACCTTGCGACGCTGAAATCCGACGATTGGATTCCCGGCCAGAGTTCTTTAAAAGGTTTTAAGCAACACGCGGCTTTGAAGGATTTTCCGAAAGGCACGATCATCGCCACGAGCAGCACGCGGCGAAAGATGGCGCTGCTCGCCGCGCGGCCCGATCTGAAAACCGTGGAGATTCGCGGCAACGTGCCGACGCGTTTGCAGAAAGTTTCGGAGCGCGACGGATTGGACGCGACGATTCTTGCGCTCGCCGGTCTGACGCGATTGAATTTTGAGATCAAGCCGAATGGGAGACTGGCGGGCGACGCCGTGCCGGACGGTTTGCTCGCGACGGTTTTGGATCTGGACGTGATGCTGCCGTGCGTCGGACAGGGCGCGATCGGCGTGGAGATTCGCGCGGACGACGAGCGCATCGCGAAGATTTGCGAGCGGCTGAATCATTTCAACACGTTCCAATGCGTGACGGCTGAGCGCGCCTTTCTCACGGCGATGGGCGGCGGCTGTCAAAGTCCGGTCGCGGCCTACGCGGAAATTACCGGCGATAAAATTTTCATGCGCGCGGTTTCGTTCCGCGATGAAATTGTGAAACGCGGCGAAGTGAAACGCCCGATTGCCGAGGCAAAAATTTTGGGTGAAGAATTGGGCGGACTGTTAAAATAAATTTGCCCCTTTGTCGGTTCTATATTTTTAATTCTTTTCCAACAAAATTGTTCTGGACAAAGGAAATACCAGAGAAGATAACTTTTAAACTTGAAAATGATATACGTCAAAAACGATGTATAACACCTGTTAGGCACAGCACGTTATGTTCAAATGGGTCGCCATAAGTATTTCAGTCCTAATTCTCGCATTTTGCGTGTTTGGCTATGTGAGTCGAGTCTCAGAGCGGTGTTACGGTTTAATAGAGGGTCGGATGCTTCTGAAAAGTGCGGCGATGGATATTGCAGAGCATGGTCATTTTACATTCCCCAATTATGGGTCGAGTTATGGGGTATGGTTTTCCAGTAACGTGGTCAGCATTGGTGGCACACAGTATCAGTGTTTTATCACGACGACGAACCATTGGTTTCAAGATGAGGGAGCCTTGGCTATAACTACCAATCACGAGTTCATTTGGCTGGATAGCAAGCGGCCGCCAAAGCTCATTGCCCCAGATTACAGACCGCCAATTTTTCCACCGCGTTTTTGATTATGACCAGTGTCGCTTTAATTCTCATCGTTAATTTTTTCTTCGCATTAAAAAACTGATTCTCCTTGAAAACGTGCGGCGCGTGCGGCAGATTCTTTTTGCCAGGGCCCATGGAATGTGGACTTACGAACCCCGCCAGGGCCGGAAGGCAGCAACGGTAGTTTGCTCGACATCTGCCGTGGTCACCCTGGTACTTTCTTAATTTTAAGTTTTTAATTTTGAGTTTTGAGTTCAAACTGGCTCTGACTTAAAATTAAAAATTCAAAACTAAAAATTTGTGTCCTATCAGGTCATCGCCAGAAAATACCGGCCGCAGCGTTTCGCCGATGTCGTCGGTCAGGAACACGTCACGCAGACGCTCACCAACGCCATCGAACAGAAACGCATCGCGCACGCATATCTTTTTTGTGGCCCGCGCGGCACGGGCAAGACGACCATCGCCCGCATATTCGCGAAGTGCCTGAACTGCACGGGCGGCCCGAAGGTGGATTTCGATGAGAAAGATTTTCACGTCCAGGAAATCACCGAAGGCCGCGCGCTGGATGTGATGGAGATCGACGGCGCGAGCAATAACGGCGTCGAACAGGTGCGCGAATTGCGCGAAACGTGCAAGTACGCGCCCGCGAATTCGCAATTCAAAATCTATATCATCGACGAAGTCCACATGCTCTCGACGGCGGCGTTCAATGCGTTGTTGAAAACTCTGGAAGAGCCACCCGCGCATGTGAAGTTCATGTTCGCGACGACCGATCCGGAAAAAGTTCTGCCAACAATTCTTTCGCGCTGCCAGCGATTTGATCTGCGCCGGATTCCATCCGCGCTCATCACCAAGCATCTCGCGCACATCGCGAAGCTGGAGAAGGTGAAGATCGACGAGGCCGCGCTTTACGCCATCGCGCGCGGCGCGGACGGCGGAATGCGCGACGCCGAATCCACCCTCGACCAACTCATCAGTTTTTGCGGCGACAAGATCGAGGAAGCAGACGTGCTCTCGATGTTCGGCCTCGCCGCGCAAAGCCAGATTCTCGGCTTGAGCAAGGCCGTTCTCGCCGGAGAAATCCAGACCGCGCTCACTTTGTTGAATGAACTCGCGCAAGCCGGAAAAGATTTGGGGCGTTTGCTCTCCGATTTGCTGAATCACTTTCGCAATCTTTTGATTTTCCAAATCTCGCGCGGCGATTTGAATCTGCTCGAAGTTTCCGAGGCCGAGGCCGCCGCGCTCAAGGAGCAATCCGTGCTGGCCAACGCCGAATCGTTCACGCGAATCCTCGAGGTTTTTGCCGAGGCCGAATTGCGGATGCGCGACGCCGCCTCGAAGAAAATTTTTCTCGAAGTCGCGCTACTCAAAGCCATCGAAGCCCGCGGTGCCGTCAGCCTCGACTTGGTTTTGAAGCAATTGAATCAGATACGCGGAGGAGAAAATGCAGCCACGACAGCTACGAGTTCTCCAGTTGTTGCACCGACCGGCAAATCGGTTGCAAATCCTCATATTGTTCATCAGGAAACCGTCGCTCCGACTGCCGCGCCGCAAGTTTCTGCCGACTTGAGCGAGGTTTGGACGAAGCTGATTGAAGCCGTAGGGCGCGCAAGCCAATTCACGCGCAGTTACCTGCTTGATGCGAATCCGGTCTCGTTCGAGAAAAACATTCTGGTCATCGGCTTCGATCCTGAATTCGAAGATCACCTCGGCCTGGTGGACAACGCGCGCAACCACACGCTGCTCCAGACCAAGCTCGCCGAACTCGGCCATCCGAATTGCCAGATCAAATTCATCAAGGCTGAAGCGCCGGTCGGAGAAAAACCAAAACCGGCGGCTCAAGCCGCGCCGGTTGCGTCCCCTGCTCCACTGGCTGTTCCAAAAACAACTCCGCCCGCGACGGTGGTCGCCGAAAAAAAATCCGCAGCCGTTCCGTTCAATAAGGAAACTTTCAAGAACGACCCGCTGATCCAAAAGGCATTGGAGATTTTCAAAGGCCAGATCATCGAAGTCCGCGCGTGATTTTTATTTAGCGATTCAACCATTCAACGATTCACGAATTTATGTCTAGCATAGGAAAATTAATGAAACAGGCTGCGCGGATGCAGCAGCAGATGGAACAGGTGCAGTCGCAACTCGCCGCGCGCACGGTCGAAGCGACGAGCGGCGGCGGCGCCGTCAAAGTCGTTGCGAAATGCGACGGCTCAATCGCGTCGATCAAAATCGATCCGCAGGCGCTCAATCCGTCCGACGCGCAGTTGCTCGAAGACATGATTTTGGGCGCGGCCAATCAAGCGCTCGCTCAGGCGAAGGAAATTGCCAATTCGGAAATGGGAAAAATCACGGCGGGAATGAATCTGCCGGGCCTCGGCTGATTTCACGATGTCCGCCCTGCCCGATTCCATCACCGCGCTCATCACCGCGCTCGCCAAGCTGCCCGGCGTCGGACCGCGCTCGGCAGAACGTATCGCGTTGCATCTCGTGCAAGCGGATTCCGCCGCGGTCAAACAACTCGCCGAAACCATTCTTCATGCGCGGGAAAAAATCCAATTCTGCACGACATGCGGCGCGTTGACGGAAAAATCGCCCTGCCCTATCTGCGAAGATTCGCGGCGTGATTCGTCGCTGGTGTGCGTCGTGGAACGCGCGGTGGATATTTTGAGCGTGGAAAAGTCCGGCACGTTCCGTGGAAAATTTCATGTGCTCGGCGGAAAAATTTCGCCGCTCGACGGCGTCGAGCCGGAAGATTTGCGGATCGCCGACTTGGAAAAGCGGCTCAAGCAGGAACCGGTCAAGGAAATCATCATCGCACTCGGTACGGATGTGGAAGGCGACGCGACGAGCCATTATCTGGCGAAGCGGTTCGCCAGAAGCGGGCTCAAAATCTCCCGCATCGGTTTCGGCCTGCCCGCCGGCAGCGGATTGGAATTCGCCGACGAACTGACGTTGAGCCGCGCGCTCGAAGGGCGCAGGGAAATGTCGTGAAAACGATTGTCGCCTTCGATCTCGGCAAAGTCCTGGTGGACTTCGATTATTCGATCGCCGCGCGAAAAATCGCGGCGCGTTGTTCGAAGCCGCCGAAAAATCTTCATGCATTTCTCGGCAGTTCGCCGTTGCTGCAGGAATATGAGCGCGGACAACTGACGCGCCAGGAATTTTTCGGCAGAGTAAAAGACGCCGCCGGCTTTCTGGGCGACATCCACGAGTTTGGAAAATTTTTCGCCGACATCTTCTGGCCGATCGAGCCGATGATCGGGTTGCATTCAGAGTTACGACAGCGCGGGCTCAAGACCTATATTTTCTCGAACACCAACGACCTTGCCATCGAACACATCCGCAACGATTTTCCATTCTTCAAAAATTTTGACGGCTTCATTTTTTCCTACGAAGTCGGCGCGATGAAGCCGGAAGCAAAAATTTACGAGACGTTGGAAGCGATAACAGGAAGGCGCGGCGCGGAAATTCTTTATATTGACGACCGGCCGGAAAATGTTGACGCGGGAAAGGCGCGCGGCTGGCGGACGATTTTGCACGAGTCGCCGGAGAAAACCGGCGCGGCTTTGAAAAATTTTGATTTCGGAAAATAAAACGGCGCGGACTTTCGTCCGCGCCGAGTCCAGTTCCTCCTGTGGACTTATTTGCTGATGAACAGCATTTCTTCGTAAGTCGGCAATGGCCAGAGGTCGTCGGCGACAAGACCCTCGAGCGCGTCGGCGGCCTTGCGGACTTCGACCATCGCCGGAAGCACTTCATTACAATAATGCCCGGCTTCGGCGGCGAGACCGTGGACGTGCGCGGCACGGGCTTTCTCCAAAGCGTCAACCGCCTTCAACAATGCGCCGATCCCGGCGGTCACGGTGTCGAGCAAATACGTCTTCGGTTTCTTGCCGGCGGCTTTGAGCGCGGCGACATTTTCGGCCAATTCGGTTTCGTAACGAACGGCGGCCGGAAAGATTTTTGTCTTCGCTATTTCCACGACGAGATTGGCCTCGACGTTGACGGATTTGATGTATTGTTCGTAGGCGATGTCGCGACGCGCCTCGAGTTCGCGCTTGGAAAGGACGCCGTATTTTTCAAAGGCGGCGACGGTTTCCTTGGACGCAAGGATCGGCAAAGCATCCACGGAAGTTTTGAGATTGGGAAGTTTGCGTTTGGCGGCTTCCTTGTGCCATTCCTCGGAGTAACCGTTGCCATTGAAAACAACCCCCATGTGCTCTTTCGCAATTTCGGTCAGAACGGCGGCCACGGCGGCGTTGAATTTGGCCTTCGGAACTTTTTCGAGTTTCGTGGCGATGTAATCGAGAGACTCGGCCATGATGGTGTTCAACGCGGCGATGGGCGCGGCGATGGACTGGCCCGACGCGACGGCGCGATACTCGAATTTGTTGCCGGTGAAGGCGAACGGCGAAGTGCGGTTGCGGTCGCCCGCGTCCTTCGGCAGGACGGGCAGCGTGTCCACGCCGAGGTGCATCGTCCCGGATTTTTTCGACGATTTAGCCGAGCCTTTCTTAAGCTGCTCGAAAACATCGGTGAGTTGATCGCCGAGGAAGACTGAAATGATGGCCGGCGGCGCTTCGTTGGCGCCAAGGCGGTGGTCGTTGCTGGCGCTGGCGACAACCGCGCGGAGAAGCGCGGCGTGCTTGTGCACGGCGCGGATAACGGCGGCACAAAAGACAAGGAACTGGAGATTTTCATGCGGCGTGTGGCCGGGATTGAGAAGATTTCCCTGCGTGCTGTTGCCAAGCGACCAGTTGAGATGCTTGCCGGAACCGTTGACGCCGGCGAACGGCTTTTCATGAAGCAGGCATTCGAGACCGTATTTTCGCGCGACCTTCTTCAGCGTGATCATGGTCTGATGCTGATGATCGGTGGCGACGTTGGCGTTTTCGTAAATCGGCGCGATTTCGTATTGCGACGGCGCGACTTCGTTGTGGCGGGTCTTGACCGGCACGCCGAGCTTGTAGAGTTCGGCTTCAGACTCATGCATGAACGCCAGCACACGCTCGGGGACGACACCGAAATACTGGTCTTCAAATTCCTGGCCTTTCGGCGATTTCGCGCCGAACAATGTGCGGCCCGACGAAACCAAATCGGGACGCGAGAGAAAAAAGTTGCGGTCAATGAGGAAATACTCCTGCTCCGGGCCGGCGCTGGCCGTGACCATCGAGATGTCCCGGTGACCGAACAGTTTTAAAATGCGGCGGGCTTGTTCGTCGAGCGCTCTCATCGAGCGCAGGATCGGCGTCTTCAGGTCGAGCACTTCACCCGTCCAGGAAACGAAGGCCGTCGGGATGCAAAGCGTCGTGCCGTTCGGATTTTCCATGATGTAGCACGGACTGGTCACATCCCATGCAGTATAACCACGCGCCTCGAACGTGCTGCGGATGCCGCCGCTGGGAAATGATGAGGCGTCAGGCTCGCCTTGAATCAATTGCTTGCCGGTGAATTCGGCGATCGCGCCGCCTCTGCCATCGGGTTCAAGAAAGCTGTCGTGCTTTTCGGCGGTGATGCCGGTCAGCGGCTGGAAAATATGGGCGTAATGCGTCGCGCCGCGTTCGAGCGCCCAATCTTTCAGCGCGAGCGCGACGACGTCGGCGGTGCTGCTGTCAACCGCCGAGCCGGTCTCAATTGTTTTCTTCAGCGACTTGTAAACGGCCTTGGGCAGGCGCTCCTGCATGACGCGTTCGCTGAAAACCGCCGAGCCGTATTTGGTCGCGGTATGGGCGTCTTTGTAAGGAAGCGTCGGCGGGACGCGGTAATAATTTGCTGCCTGGATGGCTGCGATACGTGATGGACTTGCACTCATGGTTGTGAATTTTTTGCGTTAGTTTTTATGTTCGCGCAAACAGAATCAAAAGCTGCGCCGGTATTGACTTTGGCCAACAACCGGCGCAGCGTCGAGCATTTTTTAATCTTAGCTGTGGTAACCTTCCTCGCCGTGTTCAGCAAGGTCGAGGCCGGCGACTTCAACTTCCTCGGTCGGACGCAGGCCGACGAGCATCTTGGTGATGTAGGCACAAACAATCGTGCCCAAAATAACAAGTACAAGCGTCACACCAACGGTTTTCAATTGCTCTTTCAGTTGCGGCTGAAAGATCGTGTCGGTGACGTAAGCCTTGAGGTTGGTCGCCATGTTCGCATTTGCGGCATTGCGAGCAAACATGCCGGTCATGATCGCGCCGCACATTCCACCGATGCCGTGAACGCTCCACGCATCCAGTGCGTCGTCCATGCCGAGCCAGCCCTTGACTTTGTAGCAGAAGAACCACGGAATGGTTCCGGCGGCGATGCCGATCCAAATCGCACCTGACGGGAGGACATAACCGCAAGCCGGAGTGATGAGCACCAAGCCCGCCACCGCACCGGAACAGAAACCGAGAACGCTCGGTTTGCCTTTGACAACCCATTCCCACATCGGCCAGACAAATGAGCCGACAGCTGTGGCGATCGTCGTGGTGGTGAAGGCATTGGCCGCAATCACGTCAGCCGCGACTGCGCTGCCTGAATTAAATCCATACCAACCAACCCAGAGCATCGAAGCACCAATGTAAGTCAGCACAATGCTGTGCGGCGGCATGGGTTCTTTCGGGAAACCGAGGCGTTTGCCGAGAATGATGCATAGCACCAAGCCCGACCAACCCGAAGTCATATGCACAACCGTGCCGCCGGCGAAATCAAGTCCGTGAATTTTCGCGCCGGCATTCCAGCAACCGTTCATCAATCCGTTGATGCCCCACACCATGTGGCCTTGCGTGAAATAGACAATGAACATCCACAACGTCATGAACACGAGGATGGCCGAGAATTTCATGCGTTCCGCAATCGAACCGACGATAAGCGCCGGAGTGATGATGGCGAACATCATTTGAAACATCGCGTAAACGTTTTCCGAAACCCAATAGGAATAATTCGGGTTTGGCGCGGAAGTGACATTGGCAAACATCCAGCAAACGTGCGGGTCGCCGACGATGCCTTTGACCCAGTCCTTGGTCATGTCGCCTGTACCGCCGAAAATCATTCCGTAACCGCAGATGATATACAGAATCGTCACCAGACCGGTGATGAGGAAGCATTGCGCGAGAACGGAGAGCACGTTCTTCTTGCGGACGAGACCGCCGTAAAACAGCGCGAGGCCGGGCAACGTCATGAACAACACAAGCGCCGTGCTGGTCAGCAGCCACGCATTGTGGCCCGGACCGGGATAGGTATAAGTGCTGCCTGTGCTGTTGGACAGGCTGCTCATGATCGGCGACGTCACCACGACGTTGCCGTTGGTGTCTTTCAGCGGCGCGGTCGGATCGCCGTTTGAAATGTAGGCTTCAAGCGATTCAAGGCGCTGTTCCACAGAGGCCGGCGGTGGCGGTGGTGGCGGCGTGTTCGTAGACGTGTCCGCGCGCGATGAAAAAGTTCCGAACGCGGCGGTTGCAATCAAAGCGAGTGTCAAAAGAATTCGTTTCATGATTTTATTTTGGGTGAGGTTCAAGTTGTTTGAATTGCTTAAACAGCCGAATCGCCTTTCTCTTCGGTGCGGATGCGTACGGCGGTCTCGACGGGCGAGACAAAAACTTTTCCATCGCCGATCTTGCCGGTCTTGGCCGCCTTGATGATGGCACCGACTGCGGCATCCACCTGATTGTCGGCAATGACAATCTCGATTTTGATTTTCGGCAGAAAATCCACTGTGTATTCGCTGCCGCGGTAGATTTCGGTGTGGCCCTTCTGGCGGCCGAACCCTTTGACCTCGCTCACGGTCATGCCTTCGATGCCGATTTCGCTGAGGGCGTCCTTCACTTCTTCGAGTTTGAATGGTTTGATGATCGCGTCGATTTTCTTCATATTTTTTTCATAGGTGGTTTAACTTTCGCCGACCCAATCCACACACCCGCCTCGCGGGCGTGGCAGCATACGGCTGTGCATGGCTGTGATTGGCACACGCGGCTTTAGCAACGGCGATGCCAACCGGAAAAATGAAACGACCGAAGCTGAAAATCGCCTGAATTCACAAGGGCTTTTTGAAAAATGAAAATAATTCTACAATCCGGCGAAAACCTTTTCCTGTTTCCTTTTGCCCACGCGATAAATTTTTCAACAGTGGCTGGAACTGTGAATAAGGTGCGGAAAACTTTGAATTGAAACGTCCGAAAAAAAGTGGTCGGAGCGACAGGATTTGAACCTGCGACGTCTTGCTCCCAAAGCAAGTGCTCTAGCCAGGCTGAGCTACGCTCCGATTTGAACAGATTGTCGCAGCAAAAAACTTTTGCGCAACGAAATTCACATTGGAAGTTCTGCTAGACGCTTCGCCGATTCGCGTTTAGTTTGTTGTCATGGCAACTGGAGCGTCCGCCGCCCCGCAGAAAATAAACCTCCGCCGCCCCGACATCATGGAGGCGGTGCAGGCGCAGGTCCTCTCGCACTATCGCAGCGATCTCGTCGAACGCATCCGCGCCGGCGGCGGCGTGCTTTCGTCCGGCGAACTCACCGTCAAGCTCGCGAAGGAATTCGGTTTCTGTTACGGCGTCGAGCGCGCGATCGACCTCGCCTACGCCGCGCGAAAATATTTTTCCGACGTCTCTCCGCACACACCGATTTATCTGCTTGGCGAAATCATCCACAACCCCGAGGTCAACGACCAGATTCGCAACATGGGCATCAAAATCATTTCGCCCAAGCCGACTGACGACGAGTTGTCGCAGTTGCAATCCGGCGACGCCGTCATCATTCCCGCGTTCGGAACCGAAGTCGGCACGCGCAAAAAACTGGAAGCCAAGGGCTGCGTTCTCGTTGACACGACGTGCGGCGACGTGATGAGCGTCTGGAAACGCGTCCGTCAATACTCGAAGGAAAATGTCACCAGCATCATTCATGGCAAAGCCAAGCACGAGGAAACGAAAGCCACAACTTCGCAGGCGCGCGCCTACGGGAGCGGACATTATCTCGTCGTCTTCACGCTTGCGGAAACGGATTACGTTTGTGATTACATTTTAAAGGGCGGCAACAAAAATGAATTTCTCGAAAAATTCAAGGGCGCCTATTCGACCGGTTTCGATCCCGAACTCCATTTGCAGGCCGTCGGCGTCGCCAACCAGACCACGATGTTGCGTGGTGAAACCGAGGAGGTTCAACGGCGCATCAAGGCCGCGATGGAGAAAAAGTTTGGCGCGACAGAAGTCGACAAGCACTTCCGTTTCTTCGACACGATTTGCGGCGCGACGCAGGACAGACAGGACGCACTCCAAAAACTTTTGATCGAGCCGATGAACCTGCTCATCGTCGTCGGCGGCTACAATTCCTCGAACACGTCGCACCTTGCCGAAATGGGAGAAGCCAAGCTGCCGACCTATTTCATCAAGAACGCCGCGAAGATGCAGTCCGACAAGCTCATCGTCCATTACAACCAGCACGAGAAGAAGGAAGTCGAGACGCCAAACTGGCTGCCTTCCGGCAAAATCACCGTCGGCATCACCGCCGGCGCGAGTTGCCCGAACAATTTGATCGAGGACACGATCCGGCGTCTGTTTGAGTTGCGCGGAATTTCCGTTCAAGCGCTGCTCGCAAACCAAAATTGATTTTCGTTTCGCATCAAGTTCATGCCCCGCACTTGTCAGGAATTGGAACAAATCGAACGCCAAATCCTCGCGCCTTATGCGCAATTCAGCGGAGACACTCGCGGTCGCAAATACCCCGAACCGCCGCCCGAATGGCGCACGCATTATCAGCGCGACCGCGACCGCGTCATCCACTCGCGCGCTTTCCGTCGTCTTGAATACAAGACGCAGGTTTTCCTCAACGGCACCGGCGACCACCTGCGCACACGGCTGACGCACACGATGGAAGTCGCCGCCGTCGCGCGCAACATCGCCAGCGCGTTGCGGCTGAACACGGATTTGGCGGAGACCATCGCGCTCGCGCACGACCTCGGCCATTCGCCGTTCGGACACAAAGGTGAAGCCGTTCTCCACCAATTGATGAAACGGCATGGCGGTTTCGAGCATAACCACCACAGCCTTCGCATCGTCGAGGAACTCGAACACAAATATCCGGATTTTCCCGGCTTGAATCTTTCGTGGGAAGTTCTCGAAGGGCTCGCCAAGCACCAGACCGCCTTCGACCGGCCCGGCCTGAAAAAAAATTTCGCCGCCAAAAATCCATCACTCGAGGCGCAAGTCGCCAATCTTGCCGACGAAATCACTTATTACAGCCACGACCTTGATGACGGCCTGGATTCGGGATTGTTGTCGGAAAAAAATTTATTCCAGAAAGTCCGCGTCTGGGCGCAAGCCGCGCGGCTTGTGAAAAAGGAACACGGTGATTTGCCAGACGAAAGCCGGCGCTATTTCACCATCCGCACCATCATCAACATGCAGATCAAGGACGTCGTCGAAACCAGCGAGCGGCTCATCCTCGCCGCGGATGTCCATTCAGCCGACGATGCGCGCCGGTGCGCGAGAGCGCTCATCCAATACAGCACCGAACGCCGCGTCCAGAACCTCGAACTGCGCCGTTATCTTTACAAAAACCTTTATTATAATCGTGCCGTTTACGAGCCGCACATCCGCGCGAATCAATTATTGAAAGACCTCTTCGGTTTTTATCTGAAGCACCCGAAGGAAATCGGCGAACAGGCGCGCAAGCAGATTCGCAGGAGCGGCCTGCACCGCGCCGTGTGCGATTACATCGCCGGCATGACCGACCGCTACGTCACGCGCGAATATCAACGACTTTTCAGCAAAACGACTAAAGCCGCATGATGATTTCTTGATTGTTCAGTCCGGCGAGCAATTGTAAAACCGTTTTCCCCTGCCCTTCCAAAACTAAATCCGGCGCGATTTCGACCAACGGCTGCAAAACAAATCTTCGTTCGTGTGCGCGCGGATGCGGCAAAATCAATTCCGGCGAATTCCCGCCTTCGCCACGCTTCGGCGCGGCAGGCCGAATTTCATTTCCGAACGCAATCAAATCCAAATCCAGCGAACGTGGCTCGTTCAAAACTTTTTTCGGCGCGCGGCCAAAATCCTTTTCCAGTTCGCGGAGCTTTTTCAACAACGATTCCGGCGTCTCACCTTTTCGCGGAACAAGTGCGGCGACTGCGTTCACAAACTTCGGCGAGCCGGGAGGACAACCCACCGGCGACGTTTGCCAGAGAGAAGATTTCAAAATTGGTTCATCGGAAAATTTTTGCAGCCGCGCCATCGCATCCAAAATGATTTTCCGCGAGTCGCCGAGATTCGAGCCGAGTGCGACAAATGCCAAAGTAGGAGCCGACGTGAGGAGGCTCATTGTTTTTGCATTTTAGTCAGAGACTCCTGACGTCGTCTCCTACGATTCATTTCAGTCCGAGCACATTTTGCATGTCGTAGACGCCGGGTTTCTGTTTGACGACCCAGAGCGCCGCGCGCAATGCGCCGTTGGCGAACGTGTCGCGGCTCGACGCCTTGTGCGTGAGTTCGAGCCGTTCGCCGGTGTTCGCAAAAATGACCGTGTGATCGCCGACGACATCGCCACCGCGAACGGAATGGATGCCAATCTCCGACTGCGTGCGTCCGCCGACGATGCCGGCGCGTCCGTGTCGCGCCGCTTCGTTCAGATGCAACTTGCGCACGTCCGCGACAATTTCCGCCAGAGATTTCGCCGTGCCGCTCGGCGCGTCTTTTTTCGAGCGATGGTGCATCTCGACTATTTCCAGATCAAAATCCGTCCCCAAAATTTCCGCCGCCTTGCGCGTGAGCCAGAACAGCGTATTCACGCCGGTCGAAAAATTCGACGCCCACACCATCGGAATTTTTTTTGCGAATTCATGGATTTTAAAAGTCTCGGTGTCGTCATGGCCGGTCGTGCCGATGACAACGGCCTTTTTGTGGCGCGCGCAGAGCGCGACGATGTCCGCCGTGGCCGTGTGCGAACTGAAGTCAACGAGGACGTCGCATCCCGCGATGACGGAGGGCAAATCGTCGCCGCGATCAATCGCAGCGACGATTTCCAGATCGTTGAAATTTTTCGCGCACGAGACGAGGGTCTGTCCCATGCGGCCTTTCGCGCCGGTAATGATTATTCTAATCATAGCAGATTGGAGTTGGCAGATGGCAGATGGGGTTCGGATTCGGCTGCCTTCCTAACTTCCATCTTCTATCTACTATCTTCCAAATTGTTATTCCAAAACATCGCAGCGTTTGAGCGTCGTGCGCAACACATCCCAATTTTTCGGGTTCATCGGCACGAGCGGCAGGCGATATTCTTCCTCGATTAATTTCATCATCGCGAGCGCGGCTTTCACCGGTGTCGGGTTCGTCTCGATGAACAAATCCTTGAACAGCGGATAAAATTTTTCGTGCAACCGCATCGCCGCGGCGGTTTTACCGGTCGCAAAAAATTTCACCATCTGCGAAACTTCTTTGGGAATCACGTTGGACGCGACGCTGATGACGCCTTGCGCGCCGACGGCCATGAACGGCAGCGTCAGCGAATCGTCGCCGCACATGATCTCGAATTTCGGCCCGAGCGCCGCGCGCAATTGCGAGACGCGGTCGCAACTTCCGCCCGCTTCCTTGATGCCGATGACGTTTTTGCAATCCGTCGCAAGCCGTTTCACTGTTTCAACGCCTATTTCAATCCCACAACGTCCCGGAATGCTGTAAAGCACGATGGGCAGTTTCGTCGCACGCGCGATGGCGCGGAAATGCTGGTACAAACCCTCTTGCGTCGGCTTATTGTAATATGGCGCGACTTGCAATGAACCATCCGCGCCTACTTTCTCGGCGGCCTGCGTCAGAGAAATCGCTTCGCTCGTCGCGTTCGCGCCGGTGCCGGCGAGCACTTTGATTTTGCCCGCCGCGAATTTTACGGAGAGTTCTATGACGCGGATGTGCTCCGCGCAATCCACCGTGGGTGATTCGCCGGTCGTGCCGACGGGCACAATACCGTCCACGCCGCCCTTGATCTGAAATTTAATCAGGCCTTCGAGCGCATCCTCATCAATCGCGCCGCTTCGGAAGGGCGTGACAATCGCGGTGTAAGTTCCAGTGAACATTGCAACGGATAAAATCGCCGAAACGAATGCTTTTGGCGAGCCTGATTTTGCGCGCGTATTTCAAAGGTTTGCCAAACGAAAAACAATCGGCACTATTGAAACGCCATGAACAACATTTACCGGCTATTGTTCGCAATGATTCTGCTTTCGGGCTGCAGCGCGCCCCAACAAACCGCGAATCCAAACTCAAATACGAACACGAAGGCCGTCCTCAATTATTTTCAAAGTCTTGAAGCGCGTCATGACAAACGAATTTTATCCGGCCAGTTCTCCAATTTTGGCAATGGCGCAAATTTACGTCTCGTGACTCAAATTCACGACAACACGGGTCATTGGCCCGCAATTTTAGGCGCAGACTACGCCGGCTTTCGCACCAACAGTCTCGTATGCGACGCGCCGGACAAGGCGGCCACCGAGTTTTGGAAGGAGGGCGGTTTGGTCACCATCAGCGCGCATCTTTACAATCCGGCAAGGACGAACGTGAACAACTACGGATTGCGCGACAAGGACGTTGATTTGAACGACCTGCTTGCGACAAACACGCAAACACATCTTGAGTGGATGCGCGAACTGGATCAGATCGCCGACGGCTTGCAGCAACTCAAGACAAACGGTGTCGTGGTTTTGTGGCGGCCGTTCCACGAAATGAACGGCGACTGGTTTTGGTGGGACGGCAAGGACCCGGAAACTTTCAAAAAACTCTGGCGGCAGATGTTCGATTATTTCACGAAGACAAAAAATCTGGACAATCTGCTCTGGGTCTACGCGCCGAATCACGGCACGAACACCGCCGTCTATTATCCCGGCGACCGTTACGTGGATTTGGTCGGCCTCGACGCCTACACCGATTTCGTGGACACGAACCACATTCTCGGTTACGACGAAGTCGCGCGGCTGCCGAAGCCGTTCGGCTTCACGGAATTCGGCCCGCACGGACCGAGCAACCCGCCGGGCGACTTCGATTATCTCCGATTTCTCGACGGCGTCCGGACAAATTTTCCGCGGACGGTTTTCTTCATGTGTTGGAATGGGAAATGGAGTCTCGGGCAAAACACGAACGTGACTGAAATGCTCAACGACCCGTTGATCATCAACCGCGAGGATTTGCCGAAGAGATTAGCCGGAAACAAATGAATCACGCCTGCCTTGTTTATTACCAGCGTTTTCCGAAAAGCCGCAAAGCCCTATAAACCGCGAACCGCTGAAAACTTGTTGCAAAAAGGTCGGCCATGGCTTCATCGGCAAGAATCGTGTCGGCATCTTTGCGTGAAAGTTTTGCCTGGCTGCCGTCTTCTAAAGTAAGGACGCCGTGCTTTTGATAAATCAAATCATGGATCCACCCGCCCAATTCGATGCGCGGATCGTCGCTCGACATGAAAATGGACCAGGCGAATTGCGGAATCGAAGCAAGGTCGGAGATGTAACCTTGTGGAACGACAATCACGCCTTTGGCAATGTCACTGCGAAATCGCAACGGCACTTCTAATCTGAACAAAGCCGTTTTGACCGGCTGATGACGTTGTCGCAGTCTCCACGGGGAAAGCTGCGTGGAAACGTCCCCATCTATGTCGAAAAAACGATTCATACCCGATAACCCGGACAAGTTGTGGATTTATATGCGCTCTTGCGTCATTTATGCAACAAATTTTTCTATAAGTTATGCGCACTTGCCCTGCGCAAACGACTTGCTTAATTTCTCCGCGCTTTGAAAAGAAACGACCGTCCTGAAATCCCGCGCAAGACGATTTATCGCCTTTCGATTTATCTGCGCTGCCTTGCACGGCTGAAAGAGAACGGCATCGGCACGGTTTCGAGCGAGGCACTCGCGAAGGCCGCCGGCGTCAAGCCCACGCAACTCCGCAAGGATCTCGCCTACTTCGGCACGTTCGGCACGCGTGGACTCGGCTACGACGTGACGGAACTGTCGCAAAAAATTTCCGAGGAACTGGGAACGTCGCGATTGCAACCCGTCATACTCGTCGGTGTCGGGCATCTCGGCCTCGCGCTGGTTTCGTATCGCGGATTTGAAAAGGAGGGTTTTGAGATTGTCGCCGCGTTCGACGCCGAGCCGCGCCGCAAACGCGACAAGGAAATCAAGCAGCCGATCTACGGCATGGGCGAACTGGCGGGGTTCGTCAAAAAACAAAACATCAGGATGGCCATTCTCACCGTGCCCGCCGCCGCCGCGCAGGAAGTCGCTAACCATCTCGTTGACGCCGGCGTCACGGGCATTTTGAATTTTTCACCGATCGTGCTTTCCGTTCCCGAAGAAGTGATGGTCAACAACGTGAACCTCGCCATCGAACTGGAAAACTTGAGCTACTTCACGCAGGAATAAATCGCGGTTATTTGGCGGCTGCGGAAATGCTGTTCGTCACCGGGTGCTGCCGCCAGAAAACCAGGACTTCCCGCCACCACCCCGGCGGCTCATCTCCCGTTTCAATGTGGCGGGCACCCGGAATGACCTGAAGACTTTTCGGGCCGTTATACCCGTTGTAAAGCCGACGTCCGAGGATTGGCGGGATGATTTCATCCGCGCCCGCGATGATGATTTTCACCGGTCCGTGATAATTTTTCAACCACGCTTCCGGGTTGTAACGATCCCACAACAAAAAATACGCCGGAATGAACGGGACATGGTTCTCGGCCACGGATGCCAGTTTGTTATACGGCACAAACATCGCAAGGCCCGCGACCCGCGACGGATATTTTTGGGCCAGATGCGCGGCCACGCCGGTTCCAAGCGATTCGCTGACGACATAGGCCGGCAGATTTTCCGGCAGATTTTTATAAGCTTCCTCTCCCGCCAACAAAAGGCTGGCTTCGCTCGGCGAACCTCCGCGCGCGCCGAAACCTGGATACTCAAGAATATAAATATCCAACGGAGCCGCAGCGTGAATCGGCATCGCGATGTAGGCGCGGTTGAGCGCCCAGCCCGAATTGCCGTGGAGGATCAGGATACTGCCAACCGGCGCGGAACTTGCCGGTAATTTCCAGCCCATCAATTGTCCCGACTTGTTGTTCCACCGCACAAAACCGACCCTGACTGCCGTTTGTTCGGCGAGTTCCGGCGACAATCTCTTCGGAACGTAAATCAAATAACGCTGCAACAGCGTGAACAAAACAAGCACCACCGTGTAGCCGATGAGAAACGTCCATAGGGCAAGTTTGATCCAGCGCCGCCACGGCAATTTGGTTTCTGTCATTTCGTCGGACACAAACTTATTCCTTCTTCGCCGTCTTCACTTCGATGTATAGCTCACGCAACTGGCGCGGCGAAACGGTTGTAGGCGAATCCGTCATCAAATCCGTGCCTTTCGCAGTTTTCGGAAACGCAATCACGTCGCGAATGCTCGGCGTGCCGCAAAGAATAGCGATGAGGCGGTCGAATCCGAGCGCGATGCCGCCATGCGGGGGTGCACCGTATTTGAACGCGTCGAGCATGTAGCCGAAACGCAACTTCGTTTCCTCCGGTGAAATTTGCAGCACGTCCTCGAAAACCGTTTTTTGAACATCGGGCTGATGAATACGGATCGAACCGCCACCGAGTTCCACGCCGTTGACGACGACGTCGTAATGTTGGCCACGGACTTTTTTCGGGTCGGTCTTGAGCAACGGAATGTCTTCCGTGACCGGCGCGGTGAAAGGATGATGGCTGGAATACCAGCGGTTCTGCTCGCGATCAAATCCGAGCAGCGGAAATTCGATGACCCAGAGAAAGTTAAATTGGTTCGGATCAATTGTCAGCTTGCCTTGCGTCTTGAGAACATCGGCGCAATACAAACGAATCTTGCCAAGAATTTCGCAGGCGTTCAGCCACTGATCGGCAGCGAACAAAATTAAATCGCCTTCTTCGATTTTCAGCTTTGAAGTGAGCGCTGCTTTTTCCGTGTCGTTGAAAAATTTCACGATGGGCGATTTCCATTCACCATTCTCAACTTTGATAAACGCGAGGCCCTTCGCGCCGAAACTTTTCGCGTAATCGGTCATCGTCTCTATCTGGCCTTGTGTCGCGCCGGCCATGCCTTTTGCGTTTAGTGCTTTCACCACGCCGCCATTGGCAATCGTGCCGCTGAAGACTTTGAACGTGCTGGCGCGGAAATCTTCCGTCATGTCCACGAGTTCCATCGCAAAGCGCGTGTCGGGCTTGTCAATGCCAAAACGATTCAACGCTTCTTCAAACGATATCCGTTTGAACGGCGTCGGCACGTCAATATTCAGCGCGGTTTTCCAAACGCGCTTCAACAAACCTTCAATCAAATTGTAAATGTCTTCGCGCTCGATGAAACTCATCTCGATGTCCACTTGCGTGAACTCCGGCTGGCGGTCGGCGCGTAAATCTTCGTCGCGATAACAGCGGGCGAGTTGAAAATATTTTTCCACGCCGGCGACCATCAAAATTTGTTTAAACTGCTGTGGCGACTGCGGCAGCGCGTAAAAAGTTCCCGGCTCGCGGCGGTTCGGCACGAGAAATTCGCGCGCGCCTTCGGGCGTGGATTTGAAGAGCGTCGGCGTCTCGACCTCGAGAAAACCTTGTTCGTCCATGAAACTGCGTGTGGCGATAGCAACTTTGCTGCGCAATTTCAGGTTGCGCGCCATTTCGGGACGGCGCAGATCGAGATAGCGATATTTCAGGCGCAATTCCTCGTTCACTTTGTTGGCGATTTCCGGATCGTCCACGGGAAACGGCAAAACTTCCGCCATGTTCAACACTTCGAGCGCGGTGACGCCGACTTCGATTTCGCCGGTCGGAATTTTGGAGTTGTTCGTTCCGGCGGGACGTTGACGAACTTTGCCGCTGACGCTGACGACGCATTCGCTTCGCAACGACGCAGCCTTTTCAAAAAGTTCCTTCGGCAAATCGGACGGATCAAATACCGTCTGCGTGCGGCCTTCGCGGTCGCGAATGTCAATGAAGATAAGGCCGCCGAGGTCGCGGCGGGAATGAACCCAGCCGGACAGCGTGACGGCCTGTCCGATGTGCGACGGGCGCAGTTCGTTGCAATGATGCGTGCGTTTCATTCAAAAATCGCAGAAAGCGAGCGCGCATCTTGGCCGGAAATCAGGCGTTTTTCAAAGAGTTTTTTGGCCGGAGAATTTCGGCGCTCGCCACGCGGGTTTTGCCGGACTAACCTTGGGCGATGACGGATTTGACAAGACCGGAAGTCATTTTCACGCACGAAAGCGATCTGGACGGTTTGCTCGCGGGCTTGTTGTTGCAACGGCTCGCCAAAAAACTTTTCGGCGCGGAAATTCCGCTGGAAGCCTACCATTACAATTATTGGAAGCAGCGCGAGTTGCGCGAAAAATCCGCGTGGGCCACGGATTTCACTTTTGAACCGCGCCTCGACAAACCCGACTGGCTGATTATTGACCATCACGTCACCGAATTCTCGCCGAAATACGCGCGACTCATCCACGACGTGAACAAATCCGCCGCGTCGCTTTGTTACGAACTTTGCAAACAAGGCGGAATCCAATCGCCGGCGCTCGACCGGCTCGTCCACCTGAACAACGTCGCGGATTTGTTTTTGGAGGACGACCCGGATTTTGTTCTCGCCGGCGATTACGCGAACCTCGTCAAAATCTACCAGTTCTGGAATTTGCACGCGCTCATCGGCGGCGACATCGAAAAACTGCTCGACCATCCGCTGCTTGAAGTCATGGCCGTCAAACGCCGTATCGAAGACCCGCTCGGTTTCGAGTGGAGCAAAAAAAATATCACGGAGATTTGTCCGACCGTGGGTTTCGTGGACACAATAGTCGGCAACAACAATCTGATCGTCCATCAACTGCTTGAAAGCCAGTCAACAAAATTTCCCGTGCTGGTCACGATGTTCCGCCGCGCGAACAATCTCATCGTCGCCAGTTTTCGCAGCCGCAACGGCGAGGCGCTCAAGGTCGCGGAAAAATTCCAGGGCGGCGGCCACAGCAACGCCGCCGGCGCGATTTTGCCCAAATCCATCCGCAACATTCCCGACGCCGTAGATTATTTGCGCCAGATTTTGCAGCCGAAGGCGAACGCACCGCTGAACAGCCTCGAAAATTTATTTTCCAAAATCGAAGCTCAATAACGGATCTTGTCCGGTTTGTCGTTCCATTCCGCGAATGCTTTCAACGCTTCTTTGCGGAGCAATTGTTTCATCGGGATTTTGCGGCGGGTGATCGGACGCGACACTTCGCGATAAATCAAATCGTCGTCAAACTTGATTTTTGCCGCGTCTTTTCTCGTGTTGGCGTAAAAAACTTTTTTGAAGCGCGCCCAGTAAATCGCCGACAAACACATCGGGCACGGCTCGCAACTGGTGTAAAGCTCGCAATCGTCGAGCCGGAACGTCTTCAATCTTTTGCACGCGTCTCGGATTGCCAGAATCTCGGCATGCGCCGTCGGATCGTTCGTCGAAGTGACGCGATTCCAGCCGCGCCCGATGATTTTGTCTTTGCGAACGACGACCGCGCCGAACGGCCCGCCGTGATCGTCGCGCATTTTTGAAAGCGAAAGCCGGATGGCTTCCCGCATGAATTTTGTTTTCATCGGAAAAGTCCGGCGGCATTCTTCGATTGCGGCAAAAATTTTCCGCCGCTGAAAATCTTCCGAAGTTTTCCCTCGTGCCATTCCTGTAAACGATAAATCGTTCCGAAACTGAAATCCGGCGCAACGGTTCCTTTTCCGCCGACGAGTTCCGCGCCGCGTCTCATATTGTCCATCATCCACGCCGGCAGCCGCGCATGATACGGATTGCGTTTCACTTCGCCGACGTGAAGTGAAAGCGCCGAGATCAAATCACTGACATCTTTAACGCTCGATTCGACGAGTAGATTTGGATTTGTCATTTGCCCCCAAAATTCCGTTTCGACGACAAAGCAACTGAAATTGCGCGGCGATTTTTTCAGCGCGTCCAAAACCAAAAAATGCGTGCCGACGTGCGTCGGATGTCCGTCGGCTTCGTGTGGAATAAAAATCGCGCGCGGTTTTTGCTCCGCGAGAATCCGGGAAATGATTTTCACCGCCGCATTCCGCTTCGTCCTGTATTTCTTCCGCGTTTCCAAATCGCCGACGAGAAAAACGAAGCCGAGAAAATCGCAGGCATTTTTTAATTCACACAAGCGCGCGCGCTGACGCGTGCGCTTGCTGCCAAGCGTGACGGCAACGTTGACAACTTTCCACTTCGATTCGCGCAATAATCGCAGCGCGAGTCCGCCGATGATGCACTCGTCGTCGGGATGCGGCGAAAAAAGAAGAACGGTCGGCGCGTTAGTTGAAATTTTCGGGCGGACACGCTGGGAAATTTTTACAGCTGAAAGCGATCTGCCTTTTTTGAAAAGACGCTCGAATTGTGAAACGTATTGGCGCGAGTTCATGTCTGTTTATTTACCGGCGATGCGCCAAACAACAACCGCAAACTGTTCATCACGACGACGACGGTGCTGCCTTCGTGACCGACGACGCCGATCGTCAGCGGAATTTTTCCGAGCATCGCAAACGTCACCAGCACGACGACCGTACCGAGAGAGATGACGAGATTTTGCCGGATGATACGCCGCGCACGCTGGCTCAAACGAAACGCCGCGAGAAAATTCTCCAGCTTGTCGTGCATCAAAACCACGTCGGCCTGTTCCAAAGCCGCGTCCGAACCGCGCGCGCCCATCGCCACGCCGATGTAAGCGGCGGCGAGGCTCGGCGCGTCGTTCACGCCGTCGCCGATCATCGCGACTTTTTTATTCTGTCCACTCAATTCACGGATCGCTTCGACTTTTTGTTCGGGTTTCAATTCCGCACGAACGTCGTCCAGTTTTAATTCGTCGCGCAAATGCTCGGCGGTCGCCGCGCGGTCGCCGGTCAAAACGACGGAGCGCAAACCTTCGTGCCGCAATTCGTCTATGACGGACGCGGCTTGCGGGCGGATGTCGTCGCGCAAGACGACCCGTCCGAGCAAATCGCCCTCGGCCAGCCAGATTTCGGAAAAGCCCGCATCTGTCGCGGGAACTTGCGAGATAATTTTCGCGTGTTTGTCCTGTACGAGCCATTCACGCCGTCCGAGCAGACACTCGTTTCCATTCCGACGCGCGCGCAGGCCTTGTCCCGTGATGGATTCAAAACTGTCGAGTGCAAGCGGCTCAAGTCGTTGTTGTTTTCCATGACGCGTGATGGCGCGGGCGAGCGGATGCGTGGATAGTTTTTCCAGCGAATACGCGAGCCTCGCGATTTCATTTTCGCGGCTGGGCGGAAAACTTTCGATTTTTTCCACGCGCAATTCGCCGGTCGTGAGCGTGCCGGTCTTGTCAAGCGCGACGACGTTGACCTCGGCCAGCTTTTCCACCGCCGCGCCGCCGCGAAACAAAATTCCATGACGCGCGCCCCATGCGATGGCCGCAAGCACCGCCGACGGGATCGAAAGCACCAGCGCGCACGGCGACGAGACGACGAGCAATGTTCCCGCGCGGTACAACGCGCTGTGCGCTTCGACGGCGGAACGCAACGGCGCGTAGCCGAGGATGAGCCACCACACGAAATACATCGCCAGTGACAATCCCAAAACAAAGTAAGTGTAAAACGTGCTGAATTTGTCGGCGAAGAGTTGCGCGGGCGCTTTTTGCTGCTGCGCCTCGTGAATGAGCGTGATGATTTTTTGCAGCGCGCTTTCGGCGGCGGGTTTGGTGACAATGATTTCGACCGCGCCCCAGAGATTAATCGTTCCAGCGAGAACCGAATCGCCGACTTTTTTTTCAGCGGGCGTCGCTTCGCCGGTCAGATTGGATTCGTCGGCGGCGGTCGCACCTTTGAAAATTTCCGCGTCCACGGGAAATTGCGCGCCGGGCTTGATGAGCAGTTTCATTCCGGCACGAAGATTTTCGACGGCCACTTCGCGTTCACGACCCCGATCGTCGAGCGCGGTGGCGGTTTTCGGCACGTCACGGAACAACGCGCGGATTTCTTTCTGCGTGCGGCCAAATGCGTAATGTTCCAGCGCTCCTGAAAATGAAAATAGGAACAACAGCGTCGCGCCTTCCGCCCACGCGCCGAGATAGGCGGCGACGGCGGCGACGAAAAGCATCAGAAAATGCACGTCAATCGTGCGCTTCTTCAGCCGCTCCCAGATTTCTTCAACTTGATAAAAACTGCCGGCAAAATAAGCGGCGGCGTAAAAAATGATTTTGAAGGGCGCGGGCGAAAAAAATCCGGCCAGCCCGAGGACGCCGCAAAAAATCGCTGCGGCCAGTTGCGGCTTCCATTCATTGATGTGCGCGTCGTCGTCATGGATTTCGATTTCGCGCGGGACGACTTTTGGCAGCGGGAAATCGCGCCAGCGCCAGAATTTCGGCGCGGTCGGGCAGGTCATTCGTGCGATGGTCGTGGCGTCGCCGGAACTGCTGATGGTGATTTTTTGCCGCTCGGTTTCGGATAACGGCGTATCGCAAGTGAGGCAATCACCAGCGCCGGTCAACAAAGAGCAGACATGGTTGGCGTCCGCAGTCTGTATCGCCTGAAATTTTGTCGTGACACGTTGGGTCAATTTTTCGACATCGGCGCGACCGAGCGTTGCGACGGAAATTTTTTGGTGTGCGCGGTCAATCGTCACTGCCTCGAGCGCCGGTTCCTCGGCAAACGTATCCAGCACGGAGCGCGCGAGACAAGGATCGGCCTCGCCACTGTGCGTGGATTTTTTTTTAAGCGCCGAATTCATGCAATTCATTTTTAGCACATGACCGGATGCAACGCGACGCAAAAGGTGCAACTAAAATTTAATTTTGACTGTCCAAACGATTGTTTGTCTGGCATTTTCAGGGATACCTTTTGCACGGATCAAATATGACGAACAACAATCCTCCCACTTCAAATCAAAGAATTCGTTCATGGGTTCAGCAAATGGCCGAGCTGTGCCGGCCCGAAAAAATCCACTGGTGCGACGGCTCGGATGCGGAAAACAAAACGCTGTGCGATTTGATGGTCAAGAACGGCACGTTCATCAAGCTGAATGAAAAATTGCGGCCAAATTCTTTTCTCGCCCGTTCGCATCCGAGCGACGTGGCACGCGTGGAAGACCGCACGTTCATATGCTCGAAGACGAAGGATGAAGCAGGCCCGACGAATAATTGGGCCGACCCGGTTGAGATGAAAAAGACGATGCTCGAACGGTTCAAGGGCTGCATGAAAGGCCGGACGATGTATGCGATCCCGTTCGCGATGGGACCGCTGGATTCACCGATCTGTAAAATCGGGATTGAAATTTCCGATTCGCCCTACGTCGTCGTCAATATGCGCATCATGACGCGCATGGGCAAAACAGTTTTGGACAAGCTCGGCGCGAACGGCACCTTCATTCCGTGCATGCACTCGGTCGGCGCGCCGTTGCAGCCGGGGCAGAAAGACGTTCCGTGGCCGTGTGAAGGGGATCCGAAAAACAAATACATCGTCCATTTTCCCGACGAACCTTCGATTTGGTCTTACGGCTCTGGTTACGGCGGCAACGCATTGCTCGGCAAAAAATGTCTCGCGCTGCGGATTGCGTCCACGGTCGCGCGACGCGAAGGCTGGCTGGCCGAGCACATGCTCATTCTTAATCTCACCTCGCCGCAGGGAAAAAAGTTTTACATCGCCGCCGCGTTTCCGAGCGCGTGCGGAAAAACCAATCTGGCGATGATGCAACCGACGTTGCCCGGCTGGAAGGTCACGACGCTCGGCGACGACATCGCGTGGATTCGCGTCGGCGAGGACGGACGACTTTATGCGATGAATCCTGAAACCGGATTTTTTGGCGTCGCGCCCGGCACTTCCGAAAAATCAAATCCGAATGCGTTGATCGCCTGCGCGAAGAACACGATTTTTACGAACGTTGTTTTGACACCCGACGGCGACGTTTGGTGGGAAGACATGGGCGTGCCCGCGCCAGCGAAAGGAATTGATTGGGAAGGCAACGAATGGACACCCGCGAGCGGAAAAAAAGGCGCGCATGCGAACTCGCGCTTCACCGCGCCCGCCTCGCAATGCCCGGTGATCGATCCCGACTGGCAAAATCCCAAAGGCATGCCGCTCTCTGCGATTTTGTTCGGCGGTCGCCGTCCGCACACGATTCCGCTCGTGAATGAAGCGTTCGATTGGGAGCACGGCGTTTTCATGGGTTCGGCTTGCGGCTCGGAGACGACCGCCGCCGCGCTGGGTCAAGCCGGGGTTCTTCGCCGCGACCCGTTCGCGATGCTGCCGTTCTGTGGCTACAACATGGGCGATTACTTCGCGCACTGGCTTTCGTTCGCGCAAAAGACCGACCGTGCGAAATTGCCGAAGGTTTATTTCGTCAATTGGTTCCGCAAGAGCGCGGACGGAAAATTTTTGTGGCCGGGTTACGGCGAAAATTCCCGCGTGCTCAAATGGATTTGCGAACGCATCGCCGGCACGGGCAAGGCACAACAGACGCCGATTGGAAATCTGCCGACGCCGGATGCGCTGGATTTGTCCGGCTTGAATCTGCCGACGGACGATGTAAAGGAATTGCTCACCGTTGACGCCATCGGCTGGCGAAATGAAATCGCCGACGTTGCCGCAAATTACGCGAAATTCGGCGGTCATTTGCCGAAGGCATTGAACGAGCAGCTTGACGGACTGAAAAAACGGCTGGGTTGAACAACCATTCAAAATCATGAAAAAGCATCTTTTGATTTTCGGCGCGGCGATTTTTTGTTTTGGAATTTTTCCTCTCCATGCGCAGACGGGCGGCGCGCCGGGCGTCCCGCAATTCGGCAACGGCATGGACAAGTTGTTTGGCGACAACCGGACGTTTTCCGCAACGCTGGAAATGCAAATGAGCAATTCCGCCAGTCCGATGACCATGTCCGGCAAAATGTCGTTCGACAACGGCAGCTCGCGTTTTGAAATGGACATATCGGCGATGAAAGGCGGCGCCATGCCGCCCGACGCCGCCTCGCTGATGAAATCCATGGGGCTGGATCGCATGGTGAGCATTTCACAAACCGACAAAAAGATTTTTTATGTGATTTATCCAAACGCGCAGTCCTACACTGAAATGACGCCTCCGGATTCGGCTACGGCCACCACGAACGCGGATTCCAAGGTTGAAATCACCAGGCTAGGCGAAGAAACCGTGGCCGGCCATCCATGTGTGAAAAATAAAGCCGTCGTCACCGACAAACAGGGCGACAAACACGAGTTCACCGTCTGGAACGCCACCGACTTGAAAAACTTCCCGATCAAAATCGAAATGAACGAACAGGGCAACGCGATTACCCAGTCATTCAAGGACATCAGTTTTTCCAAACCCGACGCCAGTTTGTTTGAACCACCTACCGGCTACACAAAATATGGCAGCGTGCAGGAAATGATGCAGACGGTGATGATGAAAAATATCGGCGGAACGGGCGTGCCTCAACCACCTCAATAGCGAAAGTCGTCCAATTCTTTTTCGAGCGCGGGCGTGAGCCGTTCATAAACTTCCGGCTTGAAATGCAATGTGTCGCGATACAGCGCCGCTTCCGGTTTTAACTCCGCTTCTTTGAACAGATCAACGACGCGGATTTCCCCTTCGGGAGAGTTCAACATTTGAAGCCGCGCGTTGAGTTCGTCAATTGCAACGGCGATTGCACTGTTCCAGACAAAACGCCGCGCAAAATCCGGTTTCCCGGTCGGCCACGTTTCCAGCAAAATCATTTTGCAATGACGCTTGACGCATTCGTCGGCGATTGCCGTGAGATTGCTCGATGCAAGCGACACCATTTGCGATGACATCTCCGGTTGCAATCCAAGAAACTTCAAATCGTTGATGCCCGCTTCGAGAAGCACCGCGTCGGGATGAAATTCGGCAAGCAACTTCGGCGCGGCAAGGCGGATTTGTCCGGTCGTCAAGCCGCCCGCACCTGCGTTCACGACGCGGCAGCCCGCCAGTCGCGGCAAATCCCATTGCGCCATCCGCGAATCGCCGAGCAGGAGAATGGTGGATTTGAAGTTGGCTGGAGCATTTGAAACGATGGAAATTTCCGGCGCGATGGACGGCCAGATTTGCAGCCGCAGTTGATTTTCATAATGTGCGCGCAATCCCAGGAACGATAAAAGAATCGCCACAAAAAAAATGCTCGCCGCGAGCGCGAGCCATTTCAACGAACGGAAATTTCCGCCGGAACCGTAACGTCTTTCAGTCTCGCGTCGGCTTGCGCTTAAGAATGGTTCTTCAAAAAAATGAAACCACAAGCCACCGACTGCGACAGAAACCAGCGCGCCAAGCGGATGCAGAAAATCCGGCAGAAAGTCGCAAATCGTGAACGGCTGCTGCCACAAATAGATCGAATACGTCCGTTCGCCGAGCCATTTCATCGTGCCTCCCGCGATTCCCGGCATTGGACGGCCAAACAAATACGCCATCAGGCACGGCGCGAGCAGAAGCGCGCCCGTCACCACGACGAGCAGCTTCATCTCAATCCCGAAAAGCATGATGAACACGCTCGCGACGCAAATCGCAACGCCAAACCACAAAATCAATGCGACCGGCAGTTTTGGAATCGTGAGAAACCAATCACGTTTATATTCGCAGCAAAAGCCGAGCATCATCGGCCACACGGCGAATTCAAAATCATATTGCCAGTAATTCGGATGCCACCTTCCAATCAACGGTTGTGCCAGACCAAGTCCCATCAGAAGAACCAAAAGAAATCCGAACACCAGTCCCCGCTTGTTTCCGCTGATGTTGCCCAGCCAATAAATCATCGGCGCGAGCAAATAGAACTGCATCTCGCACGCCAGACTCCACAGATGCCTCAACGACATCGGCGACTCCAAGGTCGTGTAATTCATCACATAACCAAAGGCCGAAGGCATCGCCTTTACGTAAGACATCACATCCGAATGCGGAAGCGGGTTTGGCCGATTCTGCAGCAGCCAGGTCACACCCAGCATCGCCAGCGTGTAAGTGATCATCGCCGGATACAAACGCCGCAACCGACGCCACCAGAAAGATTTTGACCTTACCAAATTCGTCTTCGCCCGCGTCCTCGACAACGAACGGAAAACCAGAATGCCGGAGATGAAGAAAAACAGATTGACGCCGACGCGCCCGATTCCATTGACGCGATTCGTGAAAAAAAATCCGTGCGAAATCAAAACCAGAACCAATGCCAGCCCGCGCCACTGGTCGAGCGCGATTGAACCCAGACGATCCTGCTCCGACTCCGGCAACGGAGTTGTGCTCGTGGAAGCGGAAACATTCATCAACCGAGCAACGACTTTGCTTTCGCAAGCGCTTCATCCAATTTTCCCGCGTCCTTGCCGCCGCCACGCGCGTTGTCCGGCTTGCCGCCGCCTTTGCCGCCGACAATCGGCGCAATCGTCTGAATAATTTTTCCCGCCTGAACTTTCGCGGTAAATTCGGGTGAAACATTTGCGACGAGGGCTACTGCACCATCCGACGCGCCACCTAAAACAATCACGCCTTTGAAGCGACTCTTGAGCGCGTCAACAATCGCCTGCAAATAATCTCCATCTGAGTCAGGAAAATTCTGCGTGATGAGCGGAATTCCGTTCACTTCCTGCGCGCGTGTGAGCAACCACGCCGCAGTTTGCGCCGCGTTGCGTTGAATGGCCGACTTAAGCGACTTCTCCAATTCCTTTTGATGCGCGAGCAATGATTCAATCTTTTTATCCAGTTCGTGAACTGGCGAATTCACTTTGCCCGCGAGCGCTTTAATCAAATGTAATTCGTCATTCGCCTTGCGATACGCTTCAAGTCCGGCAACCGCTTCGATTCTTCGCACGCCAGCCGCAATCGCGCTTTCGCCGGTGATGCGGAACAAGCCGATCTCGCCTGTCGCGCGCGTGTGCGTGCCGCCGCACAGTTCCATCGAATAACCGTCGAGCTTCCCGGCGTGGCCGCCGATCTGGACGACGCGCACTGTGTCGCCGTATTTGTCGCCGAAGAATTGCATCACGTCTTTGCGGTGCTTCACGTCGGCGTGCGCGACTTCCGTCCACGAGACGCCGGCGTTTTCGAGGATGCGTTCATTGACGAGCTTCTCGATGTCCGCGACCTGCGCGGGCGTGAGCGGCGCGCTGTTGAAGTCGAACGTCAACTTGTCCGGCCCGACGAACGAACCTTTCTGCGACGCTTCCTTGCTCGCGACTTCGTGCAACGCCCAATGCAAAAGATGCGTGACCGTGTGATGACGCTCGATGGCACGGCGACGATTTGTATCAACCGAAAGTGAAACTGTAGAACCGATGGGTGGCACAGCCGTCTCGGCTGTGGCGTCAGGCGTCCCGCCTGATGCAACATTGCTTCGGCGAGACGCCGAAGCGGACAGGCCAGAGGCCTGTTCCACCTCAAGAAAATGCAGCCATGTGTTCCCGGATTTTTGCGTATTGCTGATTCGCCAAAGATTTCCGCTGCCGGAAATTTCTCCAGTGTCGCCGACCTGGCCGCCCATCTCGGCGTAAAACGGCGACGTGTCCAGCACGACGGCGGTTTTGTCTTTGACGCTGACGACTTCGAGCACGCGCGCGGGCGATTCCAATTTTTCAAAGCCGACAAATTTTGTCGGCGCGGTTGTTTCGATTTGCGAAAGCGAAATGACTTCTTTTTTTTGCGCGGCGCGGGCGCGGGCGCGCTGCTCTTCCATCAACTTTTCAAAACCGTCCTTGTCCACGGTCAAGCCGCGTTCGCGCGCCATCAACTCGGTGAGGTCGAGCGGAAAACCGTAAGTGTCGTAAAGAATAAAAGCCGCATTGCCAGAAACGACTGCACCTCGTTGGAGAATTTTTTTTGCAGGAATTTCAAACTCTGGCAAAAATTTAGAAAATTCATTGGCTGGAATTTCATGCAAATGCACAAATTTATTTCTCAAAACGCGCAGTGTGTTTTCTTCCGGTGACAAACTTCTCACGATAAAATCACGGCTTTCGATTTGAGTTGAAACGCCAAATATGAGAAGCGCTTGAAAGCCTTTATATTCTTTTTCTGCTTGGTTCGAGTCGAACCATTGTTTAATTCGAATTTGAGAATTTAGTTGAAAATCGGCCACTGCGTTGAACAACTGAATTCCGACGTCCAAAGTTTTGTTAAACGCCTCTTCCTCGGTGCGGATGGTTTCCTGCACCTGCTTCTTGCGCGCGCGGATTTCGGGGAAGACGTCGCCCATCGTGTCGGCGAGCACGTCCACGAGTTTGTAGAAGAACGGTTCGTGGAAGCCGAGCGTGCGGCCGTATCGCACCGCGCGGCGCAGGATGCGGCGCAAAACATAGTTGCGGTCGGTGTTGCCGGGCTGGATGCCGTCGGCAATCGCAAAACTCAACGTGCGGATGTGGTCGGCGATGACGCGGAAAGCGATGTCGAGCGCGATCTGTTCCGCGCTCGCGGTCGCGACGGGGAAATCATCTTCATCATCGCACGGCGAATGCGTGCCGCGTTCCTCGGCCTCGACTTCAATGATGTTTCCGCGCGCCTCGCCGGAAGTTTTCAGCGGCTCGCCGGTTTCAACTTTTGCAATCGCGTCACCGGGCAAAGTGCTGCCGTATTTTTTGCCGGAAAGTTTTTCCAGTTCGTCGAAGATCGGACGGAAAATGTCGGTCTCGTAATTGGAAATTTTTGCGTTGGCGAAACCGGAAAATTTTTTCGTGCCTTGAATGATGGAGGTCACGCGCTCAAAACCCATGCCGGTGTCAACATGCTTGGCGGGCAGCGGCGAAAAAGTGCCGTCGGGATTCGCGTTGAACTGGATGAAGACGAGATTCCAGATTTCGATGCAGCGCGCATCGCCTTTGTTCACAAGGCTTCCGCGCGTGTCCCCGTCCGGCGTCAAATCAACGTGCAGTTCCGAACAAGGACCGCACGGGCCGGTTTCGCCCATCATCCAAAAATTATCTTTCTTGTTGCCGTTGACGATGTGAATCGCCGGATCAAGTCCGACGCTGCGAAATTTTTCCGCCCAGAAATTCCACGCTTCCTGGTCGAATTCGCTCGGGTCGTTTTTGGTTTTGTCAGGATTGTAAACGGTGGCGTAAAGGCGTTGCGGCGGAAATTTCCAAATTGTAACGACGAGTTCCCATGCCCAGTCAATCGCCTCGCGCTTGAAGTAGTCGCCGAAGCTCCAGTTGCCGAGCATCTCGAAAAAAGTGTGGTGATAGGTGTCAAGGCCGACGTCGTCGAGGTCGTTGTGCTTGCCGCCGGCGCGGATGCACTTCTGCGTGTCCGCCGCGCGACCGGGCGTGTAGGGACATTTGGTCTGGCCGAGAAAAATCGGGACGAACTGGTTCATGCCCGCGTTCGTGAATAAAAGATTCGGCGAATCCGGCATGAGGCTCGAAGACGGCACGATGGTGTGCTGCTTCGACTTGAAGAAGTCGAGGAACGACTGGCGGATTTGCGCGGACGTCATCATTTGAAAACCAAAAAAGATTAACGGAAAACTTTTACACGTGCGAGTGGAAGTTTTTTGGTTCCGCGTCTAATCCGCTTATGGTGAATTGTCAACTGCTGGAGGTGAAATTTTTCCAAAAAAAATTCTTGAACAATTTCGCGGGCGGGACGATAAAGGAGTCAGAAGTTAGCACGCTCTTTGAATTTGAAATTCGGATTTCCCTGCCCTGTTCGTGATTCGCAACAATCCTTGAACCGTAGTAAAAACGATCCCGGAGCGAGTCGCGGTTGTGGCCGACATGCCTTCACTGGAAGTCGAAAGCAGCCCGGCGAGTTCCACATGTTGTAAAACATGTTCATAGGAAGAGTTAGACACGGCAATGGTGGGGTTCTTTCAAGATTTCAGGTTTGAATTTTCAAATCTGAAATCAAAGCCCGCCACCCGTTGCGGGCTTTTTTGTTTTTGGCAAACAGCAGTGAAATTATATGGTATCGCCATGTCAGGCCATACAATGGAACACAAATCAATCGCCGTTGCCGAGGGCACGGGACATTTTGAGGTGATAGCGTTACGAAGTTTTACACCGGGCGAAATTTTATTCCGCATTGAAGGAAAACGAGCCGCGCATCCGACTCGTTTCACAGTTCAGATCGACGAGGGTGTTCACATTGACCTCGATGACGGCATTGACATAGACAAAATTCGTTACCGCTACTACTGGCGTTTCATGAACCACAGTTGCGTCCCGAACACATATATCCGTAATCTGGAAGTGGTAGCGCTCAAATTGATTTCGTCGGGCGAGCAAATCACTTTCAATTACAACACGACCGAGTTCGACATGGCCGCGCCGTTTGTCTGTAACTGCGGGCAATCTCCTTGTCTGGGGCTGATTCGTGGATTCAAACACCTTCCCGCCAACGAACAAGAACGCTTGCAACCAATACTGGCACCGTATCTCCAGCGCCACTTTACAAACCAAAAAATGCCGACAGCGACCTATGCGAAAACAATCCGCCGATTTGACGCCACATAGGATTGAACTTTTTTAGGGCAAAAAAAAATCTTGCTGCTAATCTTAATCCATGGCGCGAGACGATTTGTTTGCAACCCCGATTGAAAAATCGCCGCAGGAAAAATCCACGCCCGCGCCTGACACTTTCAGAAGCCAGCCGCTCGCTGCGCGGATGCGTCCAGGCAACCTCGACGAATACGCCGGACAATCTCACATTCTCGCGCCCGGACAATTGCTTCGCCGCGCGATTGAGGCCGACCGCATCCAATCACTGATTTTTTACGGTCCGCCCGGCACGGGCAAAACGTCGCTCGCGCAAATCATCGCTCGCCAGACCAAATCAAAATTCGAACGTTTGAGCGGCGTGGAATCCAACGTCGCCGACATGCGCCGCGTTTTGTCCGCCGCCGCAAATCGCCTCGAAAACACCGGTCAGTCCACGATTCTCTTTATCGACGAAATCCATCGCTTCAACAAATCGCAACAGGACGTTTTGCTGCCGGATGTCGAGAGCGGCGTGGTCAGGCTCATCGGCGCGACGACGCACAATCCGTTTTTCTTCGTCAACTCGCCGCTCGTCTCGCGCTCCCAAATCTTTGAATTGCGCCCGCTGACCGAAGAAGAACTTTTTTCACTCCTGCAACGCGCGCTGACTGACGCAGAACGCGGACTCGGTTACATGAAAATTTCCGCCGATGAAAATGCGTTGCGTCATCTCGCCAAGATTTCCGACGGCGACGCACGCAAAGCATTGAACGCGCTGGAAATCGCCGCGCTCACCACTGCGCCGGACAAAAAGGGTGTCATAAAAATCACACTCGAAGTCGCTGAGCAGAGTATCCAGAAAAAAGCTGTGGTGTATGATGGCGATGGCGACGCGCATTACGACACGATTTCCGCGTTCATCAAATCCATGCGCGGCAGCGATCCCGACGCCGCGCTTTACTGGCTCGCGAAAATGATCCACGCCGGCGAAGACCCGCGCTTCATCGCGCGGCGAATCGTGATTTGCGCGGCGGAAGACGTCGGTCTCGCCGACCCGATGGCTTTGGTTTTGGCGAATGCCTGTTTGTCAGCTTCTGAATTTGTCGGCTGGCCGGAAGCGCGGATTCCGCTGGCCGAGGCGACGATTTACATCGCGACCGCAAACAAAAGCAACAGTGCCATCACCGCGATTGACGCCGCGCTTGAAGACGTAAAGTCGGGCCGCACGCTCGCCGTGCCGGAACATTTGCGCGATTCACATTATTCCGGCGCAAAAAAACTCGGCTACGGCGTCGGCTACGAATACGCGCATGACCATCCCGGACATTTTGTCACGCAGGATTATCTCGGCTCGGACAAAATCTACTATGAACCGACGGAGCAAGGCGTGGAAAAGAAAATCAAGGAGCGCGTCGAGAAATGGCGCGCAGAACTGGACGCCGCTCGAAAGAAAAAAAATGACCGTTGACTTGAACAAACAAAAATCTGCACTGCGGAAACAAATCCGCGCCGCACTGCAAAAAATTTCTCCTGCGGCGCGGGCAGCAGCGTCATTGGAACTTTGCGCAAAACTGAAGGAACTATCTTTTTTTCAGAACGCCGCTTCGATTCTTTTTTTTGCGCCATTACCGACAGAAGTGGATTTATGGCCTTTGCTGGAAGAAACTTTGTCCGGCGAAAAAATTGTCGCGCTGCCCCGTTTCGATTTGGAGGATAAACATTACACCGCGCACCGGATTCGTAATTTGAAAACACAAATTATGACCGGACCATTCAACATCCGTGAGCCGAAGCCGGACTGCGCGAAAGTCCCGTTCGTGGATTTTGATTTGGTTCTTGTTCCGGGAACTGCTTTTGATTTACGAGGGAATCGTCTCGGTCGCGGCATGGGTTTTTACGACCGGTTGCTGGCGAAAATTCGCGGAGTGAAATGCGGACTCGGCTTTGACGAACAAATTGCCGTGGAAATTCCAGTCGAACCGCACGACGTCCGGATGGATTTTATTTTGACGCCGACGCGCTGCGTGAAAATTGCGGAGTGAATTTGCGGGGGAAAAATTATTCGTGCTGACCCATGTCAACGGGCAGGCCGTTTTCCCAACCTTGCGGCGCGTTCCACGGACGGACGGATGCATTGTCAGGCTCATCAGACATGCAACCACCGGCACCGATGAGGATTCCAACAAGAATGAAGAGCAAAAGCCACTGGACTGCGCGAAATTTCATTTTCAGGAAGCCGGATGCGCGGGGCTGACTTCATCGCCTTCGATGAGTTCGCTGAGTTTCCAGCCGGGCACGACGTTGGCGATGCTGCGGTCTTTTTCAACGGTGCGAACCACGACTTTCGCGACGAGCTTTCCATCACGGCTGACGAGCATTTCGCCGTCCTGCAACACGCCCTGATCCTCGCCGATATCCAACACGACAAAATCCCACTTGGGATCAACCACAAGAATTTTTCCTTTGAGGTCGGCGCGCAATTTGATGTCGGTTTCCGGCCCTTCATATCGAGCAAGACGGGTTTGCAGCCGGAGAATCGTGCGCTGGAGAACGGTCTTTTCCTCGTTGACGGCCTCTATCGTGGCCTGCGCGTCTTTCAGCGATTTGCCGAGTTTGCTCACCTGTTCCGCCGTGAGGCCGCTGATCTTGTAAGAAGCCAGTTCATTTTGCGCATCATCGCGTTCCTGCGTGGTCTTGACAAGTTTGTCGGAAATTTCATCGGCGCGTTTGGCCTGCGCGGCGGCGCTGTCTTCGGCCTTTTTCTCCGCAGCCTGTGAATCGGCCAATTGTTGCTGCGTCTGCTTCAGATCATTCTGGGTTTTGGCCAGAGTCTTTTTAGTCGCGTCCCTTTCAGTCTCGGCGGCGATGCGACCGTCACGCTGAGTGTTCCTGTCTGTGATGAGGGTATTGATCTTGTCCTTGACCAGAACGACGTTGAGTGTTCCGGCGGCCAACGCGGCGATAATGGCCAAAATCAGACTGATACGCATTAACATGGCTTGCTTGAAATTTCTTCAGCAGACTAGCATTTGCGCCAGAGATGTCAACGGCGGTTTGCACTTTTCAAAACGAACTAATTTCACGATGTTTGCCGACCGATGAAACTGAACCACGGCATTCACCTCGCCTACTGCACGAACATCCATCGCGGCGAAATGTGGTGCGAAACTTTTGCCTCGCTGAAAAAACATTCTCTCGCCGTTCGCGAAAAAATTTGTCCGCGCGAGCCGTTCGCCATCGGATTGCGCTTGAGCAACCGCGCCGCGATTGAATTGTCCGAACGCAAAACGCTTCTGGAATTCCAGAAATGGCTCGAAAAAAATTCCTGCTATGTTTTCACCATCAACGGATTTCCGTTCGGACAATTTCACGGCGCGCGAGTCAAGGAACAGGTTTATGCGCCCGACTGGACTTCGCCGGAGCGTTTGGATTATACAAACCGGCTTTTCAATTTGCTCGCCAAACTTTTGCCAGACGGAACCGAAGGCAGCGTCAGCACCCTGCCCGGCTCGTTCAAGGAATTCATTTCGAGCCGCGAACAGGAAATTAAAATCCGCGAAAACATTTTCCGTTGCGTCGAACACATTTCCCGCTTGAGCGAAAAATCGAAACGTAAACTGCATCTCGGACTCGAACCCGAACCGCTTTGCCTGCTCGAAAATTCAGCCGAGACAATTTCATTTTTTGAAAAACTGCGCGACGAACATAAAAACGATCCGCGCATCGGCGAATTCCTTGGCGTCAATTACGACTGCTGCCATTTCGCAATTGAATTTGAAGGGCCTCAAGACGCGATCGCCGCGTTTCAAAAAGCCGGAATCAAAATCAGCAAAATCCATTTGAGTTCCGCGCTGAAAACAAAAACGACGAAGGAAGCGCGCGGCGCGTTGGAAAAATTTGCCGACGACGTTTATCTGCACCAAGTCGTCGCACGCGATGCAAATGGCAAACTGAAATTTTTCCGCGATTTGCCCGATGCGTTGGGCTTACCAAACTCAAAACTCAATACTCAAAACTCAAAATTTCCAGAATGGCGGATTCATTTTCACGTTCCGTTGCACGCGCCCGCCGCGCCGCCGTTTCAGAACACAAACGACCATTTGCTCGGTATTTTGGATTTACTCAAAAAAAATCCGAAGTTTTGTTCACATCTTGAAATGGAAACTTATACTTGGGAAGTGTTGCCGCCGGAGTTGAAAAGCCGGAATGTCGTTGACCAGCTCGCGGCGGAATATGATTGGACTTTGGCGAAATTGAAAGAACGCGGACTTTGTTGAATTTACGATTGATGATTTATGATTTACGATTTGCCTCGCGCTTCCGGCCTGTCGCCGGTGCAATCATTAATCATCAATCATAAATGTCACCACGCCTGCGAACTTTGCTGATTCTGGGACGAGTTTCAAACCTGCCGACGGTCTGGTCGAACTGCCTCGCGGGCTGGTGGCTTTCCAGCGGCGGAAATTTTGGAAAACTGCCGCTGCTGTTTCTCGGAACCAGTTCGCTTTACATCGGCGGAATGTTTTTGAACGACGCGTTCGACGCGGAGTTCGACCGGCAGCGCCGCGCGTCGCGGCCAATCCCCGCCGGCATGATTTCTTTGGAGTCGGTGTGGCGCTGGAGTTTTTTCTGGCTTGGACTCGGCGCGTTGTGTCTGGTCTTCATCAGCAAAACGACCGGCGTTCTCGCATTGGCATTGCTGACCTGCATCGTCATTTATGACGCGACGCATAAAGTCGTGACGGCTTCGCCGTGGCTCATGGGCTTGTGCCGTTTTTGGGTTTATGTCATCGCGGGTTCGGCGGGCGCGACGGGCGTGAACGGCTGGCCGATCTGGTGCGGCGCGGCGATGGCGCTTTATGTCGTGGGATTAAGTTATGTCGCGCGCAAGGAAAGTTTTCGCGGGCCGGTTCCGTACTGGCCGTTGATTCTTCTGGCCGCGCCGGTTTTTCTGGCGATGCTGATGAATCCTGGTGAAACACGCGCGGCGGCGATGCTCCTGTCCTTGGTACTCGTGTTATGGGTGGTGCGTTGTGTGCGGACGATTTTTCAGGCGGGTGAAACAAACGTGGGACGAATCGTTTCGGGACTTCTCGCGGGAATCGTCTTTGTGGACTGGCTGGCCGTCGCGCCGCAATGTCCGCGTGGATTGAGCGCGGTCTTTTTGATTTTGTTCGGCGCGACGAAACTGCTTCAGAAGTTCATTCCGGCGACCTGAAAATTTTCAATTGCCGTTGTTGTTTCCTCCGCCGCCGTTGCCGCCACCGCGTCCACCACCGAAACCGCCGCCGCCAAATCCACCGCGACCGCCGCCGCCAAAAATCTGCCGCATGTCCTGCGGTTGGATTTGCGAACCGTTTTGCAACGCGTCAATGGCCATGGTGATGGCCTGCGAAAGCGTCGGGTCATTGGCGACCATGGATTGGGATTGCGCCGAATTCAAAAGCGCGATGCGTCCGCTGATGATTTGCGGATCGGTCGGCGCATCGGAAGCGAACGGCCCGAAACCGCCGCCGGCCAGTTGAATGACGGACATGGCTTTCGCCCGCGAATCCAAATCCGGGTTGGCCAGCGTGTCGTTGAAAAGCTGGTTGGCCTGCGAATTTTGCCCGGCATAATTCAGGATTTCACGGCCAAGATTCATCTTGTCAAACTGGTTCGAGAGGCTCGAATTTTGATAAGCCGAATAAAGCGCGGAGACGGACTGGTCTTTCAACACCACCGAAAGATAATCCATCGCATCCTGGTCGAGCCGTCCGTCCGCGCCGACGAGCATCTGCTGCGCGTTCACGGCAAACGAGGTGTCCTTGTAAAATTCCAGCACGCCGTAAAGATACGACTTGGCCAGATCATCGAGCCGGTCGGGACTGTCAACCGGCGGCGGGTTCATCAGCAATTCCTTCGCTGCTGCAACGGCGGCATCCCGATATTTTCCGGGGGCGATCTCTTCGAGCATGACTGCAAGGTAGGCGACCTCGACACCGCGCCCGGTGGCGCTCAACATTTCCGCCATCGCCTGCTCCGCCTCCGGCCCGCCGATTTCCTTCAACGTGCCGACCAAACCCAAACGCAGCGACGGCGGCACGACCCAGTCCGTCCTTAAATTTTCCAGATTGCGGGCGCGGCGCGCGCCGCCACGAAAATTATTTCCACCGCCACCGCCAAATCCTCCGGCGAAACCTCCGCCGTTGTTTCCGTTTCTGTTTCTGCGATTGTTACCGGCGTTGTCATTATTATTTGTGTCGTTGTTTGCCGCGTTGCCTCCGCCGGCATTGGCTTGAGGCTGATTGTTGTTTTGATTTTGATTGTCCTGCTGGTTGTAATCCACGTCCACGTCGCGGCCAAGAAACGAGCGGATGGCGGGAACGGCCGCATTGCCGCGCAACGTGAGCGTCTCCAGTTTATAGACGACCACGCGCAACGCCGTGCTGCGCTCGCTGCCTGTACCGAGTTTCACGTTCAGCAAATCGTCCAGAATATCCTGCGATGATTCCCCGGCGGGCGCGGACGGCGCAGCGGCCACGATCACTTTTTCCTCTGGTGCGGGCGCGGGTTGCACCACGGCCTGCTGAACTTGCGGCGGCGGCTGTTTTTTGAATTGCGCCTGCACGACAAAGTAAGCCGACGCGAATCCCACACCGAGCGCCAAAATGATTGCGACCGCTGTTTTCATTGAAAATTCGACTCAAATTTACAAGAACCCGACATCTTGCAATGAACTTAAGACGCGCCGCGCCAAATTGCAGTTACAAAAACCTTTTTTCGACATCCTCAAGCCGCGCTTGAACAAATGCCCTTCACCAGCTATTTTAAGAATTCGCTTATGAGCAATACAGCGCCAGCAGAGCTGACACACAACGAAGAAATCAAAGACGCGATTCCGACGCTGGCCGGCACCATTGCGTCCACGCTCGCCAACACCGCCGCCGATTCCTTTTCCGGCGACGACAATCAATTCCTGAAATTTCACGGCATTTACCAGCAGGATGACCGCGACGCGCGTTCCGGCGGGAAAAAATTTATCATGATGATTCGCGGGCGGATTCCCGGCGGCGTGATGACGGCAAATCAATGGAAAATTTTTGACGAACTCGCGTGGCTTTACGGAAATAATACTTTGCGCATCACGACGCGCCAGAGCATCCAATTTCACGGCGTCGTGAAGGCGAACTTGCGTCGCCTCGTGAAAAAAATCAACGAGTCACTGCTCTCCACGCTCGCCGCGTGCGGCGACGTGAATCGCAATGTTCTCGCGCCGCCCACGCCCGCTTACACGAAGGCGCGCGAAGAAGTTTATCAGGATTGCGTGCGCGTGGCCGATGCGCTGAAGCCGCAGACCCGGGCCTATTACTCGATCTGGATAGACGGTTTCCAACTCAAGACGGACGACCCGTTCAACAAAGATTTTGTTGACCCGCTCTACGGCAAAACGTATTTGCCGCGAAAATTCAAAGTCGCGTTTGTCATCCCGCCGGTGAATGATTTGGACGTTTACACGAACTGCCTCGGCCTCATCGCGGTTGTCGAGAACGACAAACTTATCGGCTACAATCTCGTGGTCGGCGGCGGAATGGGTCGCACTCACGGCAACAAGGAAACTTATCCGCGTCTCGCGAGCGAGCTTGGCTTCTTCACGCCGGACAAACTCGTGGATGTGGCGAAGGCAGTCCTCACAATCCATCGCGATTTCGGCGACCGCACGGACCGCAAGCACGCGCGGCTCAAATATGTCGTGGAAGAACGCGGCGTGGATTGGACGCGCGCCGAAGTCGAAAAACGCGCGAATATAAAATTCGCGCCTGCGAAGCCTTTCAAATTCACGACGACCGCCGACATGCTCGGCTGGCACAAGGCCGTGGACGGAACGTGGTTCCTCGGATTGTTCGTCGAGACCGGCCGCGTGAAAGGCGCGCAGAAAATCGCGTTGCGTGACGTCGCGGAAAAATTTCCAAAAATTGAATTTCGTTTGACGGCAAATCAAAACGTGGTTTTGGCCAACGCCAATCACGACGAAAAAGTTGCCATCACCGCTTTGCTTGCGACGCACGGCGTGAAGACCGAAAATCAGGCGAGCATTTTGCACGCGGCTTCGATGGCCTGCCCCGCCCTGCCCACTTGCGGACTCGCGCTCGCGGAATCCGAACGCATGTTGCCCGGTTTGATTGACCGCATCGAAAAACTTTGCGGCGACCTCGGACTCGACGGCGAAGAAATTATTATTCGTTCAACCGGCTGCCCGAACGGTTGCGCGCGGCCTTACATGGCCGAAATCGCGTTCGTCGGCAAAGCGCCGGGACGCTATCAAGTCTGGCTCGGCGGCAACACTTCCGGTACGCGCCTGAATCGCGTCTGGAAAGACGTTGTTAAAGACCCGGACATCGAGAACGAATTGCGCCCCGTGCTCGCGCGTTTCGCGAAGGAAAGAAATTCCGGCGAACGTTTCGGCGACTGGTGCGACCGCGTTTTTCTCAACGAGCAAAAGAATTGAATGTCATGACTGCGGAGCAAATTTCAAAAGCCAATTCCGAGTTGCGAAACAAATCGCCGCTCGAAATTGTGAAGTGGGCCATCGCGCAAGCGAAAGGCCGCGCGATTGTCTCGACGAATTTTCGTCCTTACGAAGCGGTGATTTTGCATCTCGCCACACAAGTGCAAGCGGACATTCCGGTTCTTTGGGTTGACCACGGTTACAATCGTCCGGCGACTTACAAGCACGCGGAGGAATTGAAAAAATTGCTCAAGCTGAATCTCAAGCCGTTCCTTCCAAAAATTTCCGCCGCGCATCGCGACGCGATTTACGGCGAGATTCCGTCCACTGACGACGAAGCCGCTTTGAAGGAATTCAGCGCGGTGATGAAGCTCGAACCGTTTCAACGCGGCATGAAGGAACTTGCACCGACGGTTTGGATAACGGCTTTACGCAAAATCCAAAATCCGAATCGCGCGGAACTCGACATCGTGAGCGGGGATAAAAATTTTGGCGCGCTCAAAGTCAGCCCGGTTTTTTATTGGAGCGATGCGGACATGGAAAATTATTTGAAGCAGCACAAGTTGCCGAACGAGTGGGATTATTTCGATCCAGCTAAAGCCGATGACAAGCGCGAGTGCGGTCTGCATGCGAATTGGGGTGGCAAAGCGGTGGAAGGAGTTGGCAGATAGCAGATGGAAGATGGAGTTTCCAAACTGCCATCTCCTAACTCCTATCTCCTTTTTTTATGAGCAGTTATCATCTCGACCATTTGCAGTATCTCGAAACGGAAGCGATTCACGTCATGCGCGAAGTCGCGGGCGAATTCGAGCGTCCCGTCCTGCTCTTTTCCGGCGGCAAGGATTCCATCTGCCTGCTGCGTCTCGCGGAAAAAGCGTTCCGTCCGTCCGACATTCCGATGCCGTTCCTGAACATCGAGACCGGCCATGAATTTCCCGAACTGATTGAGTTCCGCGACCGGCGCGCGAAGGAACTCGGCGCGAAGCTGATTGTCCGCACGGTCGAGGACGCGATTGCGAAAGGCCTTGCGATCCCGAAACCCGGCGAGGTCAGCCGCAACCAATTGCAAACTCCGGCATTGCTCGCGGCGATCGAGGAATTCCGTTTTGATTGTTGCATCGGCGGCGCGCGGCGCGACGAGGAAAAGGCTCGCGCGAAAGAAAGGTTTTTCAGTTTTCGCGATTCGTTCGGCCAGTGGGACGTGAAAAATCAGCGACCGGAAATCTGGAATCTTTACAACGCGCGCGTGAACGCCGGCGAAAATATGCGTGTGTTTCCGCTTTCGAACTGGACGGAGATGGACGTTTGGGAATACATCAAAAAAGAAAATCTCGACGTGCCGACGATTTATTTTAGCCATGAGCGCGAATGTTTCCGGCGCGGTGGACAATGGATTCCCGTTCCGCCGCCGCACACCGATGCGTCGAAGCCCGATCCGTACGACGGGGCGCGACCGAAAGCGAAAGAGAAACACGCCAAGCTCGTCGTCCGCGTGCGCACCATCGCCGACATGATCAGCACCGGCATGATTGAATCGCGCGCCGACAGCGTGGACGACATCATCGCCGAAGTCGCCGCCGCGCGCGTGACCGAACGCGGCTCGCGCGCCGATGACAAAGCAAGTGAAGCGGCGATGGAAGATCGCAAGAAAGCTGGATATTTCTAAAATGCCTCACACGCAACATCCAATCGAAATTCTGCGCTTCAACACTTGCGGCAGTGTTGACGACGGCAAGTCCACGCTCATCGGCCGTTTACTTTACGATTCGAAGTCGTTAATGGAAGATCAAATCGAGGCGCTCGAACGCAGCGCAGACATCACCGGCGGTGGGCAAATCAATCTGGCGAACCTCACCGACGGTTTGCGCGCCGAACGCGAGCAAGGCATCACGATTGACGTCGCGTATCGTTATTTCGCCACGCCGAAAAGAAAATTTATCGTCGCCGACACGCCGGGTCACGTTCAATACACGCGCAACATGGTCACGGGCGCGTCGTCGGCGAACCTGTCCATCGTGCTCGTGGACACGCGCGCAGGCGTCATCGAACAGACGCGCCGCCACACTTACATCGCCGCGCTGCTCGGCATACCGCACCTCGTCATCGCCATCAACAAAATGGATCTGGTGGATTGGAGTCAGGAGCGTTATCAGGAAATCCGTGACGAGATCGAGGATTTTCTGCCGAAGCTCGGCGCGTTCCGCGACGTGAAGTTCATTCCCATCAGCGCGTTGAACGGCGACAACGTCGTTACGAAATCAAAATTCACTCCGTGGTTCGAAGGCCCGACGTTGTTGCATCATCTCGAAACCGTCCACATCGCGAGCGATTGGAATCTGAATTCATTTCGTTTTCCGGTGCAATGGGTAAATCGTCCGAACAATCCGACGGATAAAAAATTGCATGACTTTCGCGGGTTGAGCGGACAAATCGCCAGCGGCATTGTGCGCAAAGGACAGGAAGTCGTCGTGCTGCCTCTTGGTGTGAAGACGACCGTCAAAGATATTTGGGTCTACGAAAGTTCGCTGTCGGAAGCGTTTTGCCCTCAGTCCGTCACGCTTTGTTTGCAGCACGACATTGACATCAGCCGCGGCGACATGATTGTCGGCCTCGAAAATCTTCCCGGCCGGAGCGCCGATTTGCAGGCGCGCATCTGCTGGATGCACACGCGGCCTTTGCAAGTGAACAAAAAATATTTTCTCAAGCACGCCACGCAAACCGTGCAGGCCGTCGTGACACAAATCGAAAATAAAATTAATTTCTCCACGCTCGAACCTGAACCCGCGCCGCCCGCGCTCGCGGTGAATGACATCGGCACCATCCGCCTGAAAGTTTCCAAGCCCATCGTCTTCGACGGTTACACGACGAACCATCTGACCGGCTCGTTCATCCTGATCGAGCAAGGCACGAATGCGACCGTCGCCGCCGGAATGTTGCAGCCGCCGACCGAACCGGTGAAACCGGAATACACGGATTTCGCGATTTGAACTTCCGAAAAAGTTGACGTCGCGGATGATTGTGCGGATGCTTTCGCTGTTGGAATTATGAAGGCAAACATTTGGAGTTCATTCTCGTCACGGAAACGCAAACTTGCGCTCTGGATTTTCGGACTTTTGATTTTCTACGCGATTTTCGGTTTCCTGATTCTGCCGCCGATTGTCCGCGCCGTCGCGGTGAAGCAACTTTCCAAGCAACTCGACCGCGAAGTCTCGATCGGAAAGATAAAAATAAATCCGTTCGCGCTGTCCACGACCGTGCGCGGCCTTCTCATCAAGGACAAGGACGGCCAGCCATTTGTTTCGTGGGACGAAGTCTATGTGAACTTCCAGCTTTCATCTTTTTTCGGCAAAGCGTGGGTCTTCAAGGAAATCAGCACGACAAAACCTTTTGTTTCCGTGCGGATGAACAAGAACGGCACGTTCAATTTTTCAGACCTCGTCACCAAATTTTCCACCAACGCAACACCAACACCGAAACAGCCTGAATCCAAACCGCTCGTAGTGCACATCGGGCGGCTGCACATCGGTGGCGCGTCCGCCGCGCTCGCGGATTTCACGCCGCGCGAACCGTTCAAGCGAACGCTCGGCCCGCTGGACATCACTCTGGACGATTTTCGCACCGACCCGGACAACAAAAACCCCTACTCCTTCAGCGGCACGACGGACGCAGGCGAAACGATTTCGTGGAGCGGATTTTTTTATCTCGATCCGCTGCGGTCGCAGGGCGAGCTGAAGCTGTTCAATTTCACGCTGAACAAATATGCGCCGCTGTATCAGGACCTCGTTCGGTTTGAAATCCGCGGCGGCTCCATCGCGCTGGACACAAAATATCTTTTTGAATTAAGCGCGACCAACCGCGTCGCCGCCGTGGACGACTCGGCGTTCGCGCTGCGCGATTTCAAGCTCGGCGCTCCGGGCGACAGCAACGACATCGTGAAACTGCCGTTGCTCGACGTGACCGGCGCGAGCGCGGACTTGCAAAATCATCAGGCGACGGTGGAATCAGTGGTGGCGAACGGCGCAAAACTTTTTTTGAGCCGCGACAAAAACGAAGCCGTCAACGTTGTTGAGCTTTCCAAACCGGCGGAATCGGCGACGAACGCGCCGGGCGGAATTTTATTTCTGCTCCGTTCCGTGACCAACGCCGTCGCGATGCTGCTCAACAGCACGAACCAATGGAGCGGCACGATCCACAACGTGGACATCACGAACTGCGCTCTGCATCTCGAAGACCTCGTCAATTCGCGTCCGGCGACACTGGACTTGAGCGAAATCCGGCTCGCGGCCAAAAACATTTCCAACATTCCCGGCACGAATTTGACCGCTGAATTTTCTTTGCGCTGGAACACGAACGGCTCGATCAAGACAGTGACGACCGCGTCGTTTCTGCCGCCGACCGCCGATATTCAACTCGACCTTGACCAGCTCGACCTCGGCACGCTTGACCCGTATCTCGAACCGAAACTGAATCTTTACATCCTCGGCAGCAAACTCGGCTTGCACGGAAAAATCAGTCTCCGCACGCCGAAAGACGAATTGCCGCAGGTCTCTTTTCACGGCGACGCGAGCCTTGACGATTTCAAAACCGTGGACGGCGTCGCGGCCGAGGATTTGTTGAAATGGGATTCACTCCGGTTCAACGGCATTGACGCGAACCTGAATCCGCAGTCGGTCGCCATCAAAGAAATTGACGTGGACGACGCCTACGCGCGGCTCGTCATCGAAACGAACAAGACGATCAACCTGTTCAACGCGCTGCGCATGACGAATTCGCCCGCGACGAACGAAACAAAAGTCGCCGTCGCAAAAACTCCGGCGGCGACGAATTCGTCTTTGCCGCAGATTTCCATCGGCGCGATTGTGATTTCCAACACCGCCGCCAGTTTCACCGACCGTTCGATCCAGCCGAACGTGAACATGGCGGTTCAGCAGATGAACGGAAGCATTTCCGGAATTTCCTCCGAACAACTCCAGCACGCCATTGTGGATTTGAACGCGAAAGTGGACGGCGTCGGCCCGGTCGCCATCACCGGCACGATCAATCCGCTCAACGGCGCGCAGACGAATGACATAAAAATTTCCGTCAAGGACGTGGATTTGACGCCGGCCAGCCCGTATGCAGGAAAATTCGCGGGCTATCGCATCGCCGAGGGAAAATTAAATCTCGACCTTGCGTATGAAATCGTCGGGAAAAAACTGGAGTCGAAGAACGTCATCACGCTCGACCAGTTCACGTTCGGCGAAAAAGTGGAAAGTCCGGATGCGACGCATCTGCCCGTGCGATTGGCAATCGCGATTTTGAAAGACCGCGATGGGAAAATCGTTCTGGACGTTCCGATTGAAGGCAGCCTCGACGACCCGAAGTTCCGCATCGGCAAAGTCGTCACGCGCGCGATCCTGAATATCCTCGCGAAAGTCGCCACGTCGCCGTTTTCGTTGCTGGGTGCGGTTTTTGGCGGCGGTGGTGAGGAATTGAGTTACGAAGATTTCGCGCCGGGCAGCGCGGAGTTGACGGCGATTGACAGACAAAAATTGGATTCGCTTGTGAAGGGACTTTACGAACGCCCCGGATTGCAACTGGAAATTTCCGGCAGCATTGATCCCGATGGCGACCGCGAAGGATTGCAACGCGCCGCGCTCGACAAAGAAATCCGCACTCAAATCTGGATGAAGCTGCGGAAATCAGAGCAGGCGACAAATCCGGTTGACCAAATCGTTCTCACGCCCGAAGAGCGGGCGCGTTGGGTGAAGAAATTTTATGGCGAGGCGGTCGCCGACGGCAAAATCACGCCGCAACTCATCGCGGCCAACACGAATCTCGCCCTTTACGCCGCGCAAGTCCTGCCGCGCAAGCTGACCGCCGAAAAAGGCGCGACGAAACTGATCCGATCCGAAAAGAGCGCTGCAAAAAACCAATCCGCCGCCGGCACGGTTTATCAAACGAAACTTGTTCCGCCGCCCGATCCGATGGAAGCGGTGCTGCTCGCGACTTTTCCAATCGCCGAAAACGATCTTGAAGTTTTATCCGCCAGCCGCGCGAAGGCTGTTCAGAGTTACATCCTGCAAACCGGCAAAGTTGAAGCCTCGCGCTTATTCCTGAAGGAAAGCCAGACGGCGGGTTTGCGCGGCGACGGCAGTCGCGTCTATTTGCAGTTCCAGTGATTCAATTTTAACGCGAAACTATTTCACGTCCGGCGTGGTGCCTTCCAATTCCAATTTTAGCGCGTGCAGCGAAAGGTTGATGTCGCGGATGAACGCGACGAGCGACGCGAACAGAGAGGCCATGCAGGCCACAAAAAGTAGTCCGATCAAAAATCCCTGTTGCGCCTGAAACAGCGCCGTCACAAACATCGTCACGATCAGCACCGACGCCAGTGCCGCGCTCGTGGCCGCCAGCGTGATGCTCAAGCGGATGATTCTCGCGCGACGATACAGGATCGTCACCTGCGCGAGCGTGTGTTCGCGCTCGTGACCGGTGCGCACGGAAAGCTCGTGTTTCAGTTGCCGCGCACGGTCAATGGCCCGTCCCAGCCGGTTGGTCATGGTGAGCAGCAACAGGCCGACGCCGGAGATCAGGATGACCGGGCCGATGGCGTCCCGCAGTTCCGGGATGATCTGTTCAAACGAGGTCGGTGGCATCTTTCTGAAGCGCATTGTCGCCGTTCACGCGCCGCGTGGCAAGCGCCGGAAAATTCCATTCTCAAAGCAAAAGCATCTGGAGAATTTTCTTTCCGAAAAAAATCCAGACCGCCGCCGCGAGCGCGATGTAAGGGCCGTAAGGCATTCGTGACGACCAGGCGCGGCGCTTCATCAAAATCAAAACGATTCCGACCACCGCGCCGATCATCGAACTGATCATGAGCGAGAAAACAACGCCCTGCCAGCCGATGAACGCGCCGATGGCCGCCATGAATTTCACGTCGCCCAACCCCATCGCTTCGCGCGGTAAAATCACTTCCGTGCTGACGGCTTCCATGTACGCCACGGCTTCGGGATTGATCTCCTCCTCGCCGATTTGCAACAACGACGACGAGAGCTGAAGCCTCACGTTTTCGTAGCCACGATCGATCAACTCCACCGTTCGCGCCTGTAGGACAATCGTGTCCGATTGCCGGTAAAAAATTTCCTCGTAAGGAATTTCCTTGTCCGGCAGATGCACGCACGTTTCGGAAAAAACAATTTTCGTTTCCACCGGCAGTTTCAATTTCTGCCTGCCGAACATCAATTTGCCCAGCCGCAAAATCGCGTAGACAATCGCAGCACCCACAACCGCGCCAACCAGACTTCGCAACATTCCGACACCCAATGAATTTGCGCCTTGCAGCGACGGCAAAAAAAACGACGCGGCGAAACCCGCGACCGCGCCGCCCAACGTGATTTCGTCGGGAATGATGTAGTGTTCGAAGTCGATGAACGTCGCGCAAATCAGTCCGGCAAGGAAAATTGCATAAACAAATGCGGTCGGCATGGATTGCAACGGATGATTCGCGTCGCCGAATTTCAGCCAGCAACTCAAAAACGCCACGCCCGTCAAAAATTCCACGATGAAGTAGCGCGGCGAAATCGGCGCGCCGCAATTTTTGCAGCGACCGCGCAACGCGAGCCAGGTCAACAGCGGGATGTTCAGGTAAAACGGAATCGAGTATTTGCAGTACGGGCAGTGCGACGGCGGCGACACGATGCTCATGCCCAGCGGCAGCCGGTAGATGCACACGTTCAGGAAGCTGCCGACCATGCAGCCGAGCACAAAAGAACACAGCGACCAGAAATGAAAAGGCACGACCGACCAGTTGTGCATGTTGAAAATCGCGTCAATGCCCATAAATGTTTTTTTCCAGCGCGCGGCGCATCACGTCCAGCGGCGCGGTTTTGCCCGTCCAGATCTCAAACGCCTTCGCGCCCTGATGCAGCAACATGCCGAGGCCGTTCGCCGTTTTGCAGCCGGCAGCTTTCGCCGACGCGATCAATTTCGTTTCCGCCGGGCGGTAAATCATGTCATAGACGGCGCGCGCCTGCTTCAACGAAAATCGTTTTTCATCCAGCGGCGACGCGTCGTCCGGCTTCAAGCCAAGCGATGTCGCGTTGATGACAAGATCAACAGCGGATTTTGGAAAACCGACAGCCACTTTTGTGAGTGGAAAATGCTCTATGATTTCTCCCGCCACGGCTTCAACTTTTGTTTCCGTGCGATTGACGAGAAAAAGTTCCGCGACGCTTTCCGATGCGAGCTTCAACGCCGCCGTCCGCCCTGCCCCGCCTGCGCCGAGCAAAAGAACTTTCGCGCCGCGCAATTCCAGCTTCAAATCCTCGCGCAACGCCGTGACAATCGCATCCGCATCCGTGTTGAAACCGATTGCACGCGCATTATCAAAGCGAATCGTATTGACCGCGCCCCATTTTTCGGCGGATTCATCCAGCGCATCCATCATTTCCACCGCGAGCAGCTTGTGCGGCACGGTCAGATTCAGTCCGGCGAAATTCATCGCCTTCGCGCCTTCAATGGCGGCGCGAAGATTTTTCGGGTCCACTTCAAATGCGAGGTAACGCCAGTCGAGTCCGAGCGCGGCGAATGCGGCGTTGTGCATCGCGGGCGACGCGGAATGCGCGATGGGCGACCCAAAGATCGCGCACAGGCGCGTGGCGGCGTTGATGGCGGGTTGAACCGGTTGAGACACGCGCAATTTATATTCGGCAACGGCGCGAGTTCAAAGCGCAAAGTCCGCCGGAAAAAGCCGGAGCATCCTGATTTGTTGTAGCATCGAGCCTGTGGCTCGAAATCGGCGCGCAGCGCCGACACTACAGAAACCTTCAAACGCTTTGCGCCCGTGCATTTTGTCCGCTAGAATTTCGCCGGATGAAATCCAAAGGTGCGGTTTATCTCGTCGGCGCCGGGCCGGGCGACGCGAGTCTGCTCACGTTGCGCGGCGCGGAATTGCTCCGGCGTGCGGACGTGGTTGTTTATGATCTGCTGGTGAACCCGGTTCTGCTCCGGCTCGCGCGCGCGGACGCGGAAATCATTTCGCGCGGCAAACGCACGGAGTTTTCACAGGAAAAAATCAATTCGCTGATGATTGCAAAAGCGCGCGAAGGAAAAATTGTCGTCCGATTGAAAGGCGGCGATCCTTACATTTTTGGCCGAGGCGGCGAAGAAGCCGAAGCGCTCGCGGCGGCGAAAATTTATTTTGAGGTCGTGCCAGGCGTTTCATCCATCATCGCCGCGCCGAATTACGCGGGCATTCCGCTCACGCACCGTGACTATTGCTCCAGCTTCACCGTTTTCACCGGCCACAACGATTCAACCGACGCGGGCACGGCATTGCATTACGAACAAATCGCAAAAATTCCCGGCACGAAAGTCGTTCTGATGGGCACGGAAAATCTCGGCGACTGGACGAAATCGCTCATCGCGCACGGGATGCCGACGGAATCGCCAGTCGCCGTCGTCCAATGGGGCACGCTCGGAAAACAAAAAACCGTTTCCGGCACGCTCGCGACGATTGCGAAATTGGCGGCGGAGAAAAAAATTGCCCCGCCTGCGCTGACCGTCATCGGCGACGTGGTGAAATTGCGCGGAAAATTGAACTGGGCGGAGAATCGCCCGTTGTTCGGAAAACGGATCGTCCTCACGCGCTCGCGCGGACAAATGGCAAAATTTTCACAGAAACTTTCCGAACTCGGCGCAGACGTTTTGGAAATTCCGGCCGTCAAAAGAGTCGCGCCCGACGACAAGCAGGGACTTGTTGACGCGCTGCTTTCATTGAACTCTTACGACTGGCTTATCTTCACGAGCGCGAGCGGCGTGGCTATATTTTTCGATTTTTTCTTCAAACGTTTTCAGGATATGCGCGACCTCGGCGGCGCAAAAATCGCGGCGGTCGGTCCGGCAACGGCGGCAAAATTGCGCGAGTTGCATCTGCAAGTGGATTTGATGCCGGAAGAATTCGTTGGAAGAAAAATCGCCGACGCATTCGCAAAGCACAGCAGCATCGAGAATTCAAAAATCTGCCTGTTCCGTGCCCAAAATGCGAACCCCGACTTGCCACGCTCACTCGAAGAAATGGGCGCGATCGTTGACGACATCGCGATTTACAAAACCGTCGCCGAAACCGAGGATTTTTTCGGCGCGGCGGAAAATTTTCTGGAAAGCGGCGCGGATTGGATCACGTTCACGAGCGGCTCGACGGTGGAATTTTTCCACGCGCGGTTTGATTTGCCGAAGCTGCTGAAAAAATTTCCGCAACTGAAGCTCGCGTCCATCGGACCGGAAACGAGCAAGGCGATTTCCGCTTTAGGCTTGAAACCCGCGCTCGAAGCGAAGGAGCACACGACGGACGGGTTGATTTCAGAATTGTTGCGCGCAGCCAGGAAAGATTGACGGGCTAATCAGTGCGCCATCGCTGTTTCAGCATCTTCCGAAACCCCATCCGTCTTGTGGAATTTCACGCTGACGATCTTGCTCACGCCGTGTTCTTCCATCGTCACGCCGTAAAGCACATCGGCCATGCCGATGGTGCGCTTGTTGTGCGTGATGATGATGAATTGCGAGTGCGCGAGAAATCTTTGCAGCACGTGCACGAAGCGGTTGATGTTCGATTCGTCCAGCGGCGCATCCAATTCGTCCAGCACACAGAACGGACTCGGCTTGACCTGATAGATTGAAAATAAAAGCGACACGGCGACCATCGTCTGCTCGCCGCCGGACAAAAGTGAAATACTTTGCAATTGTTTTCCCGGCGGGCGCGCGACGATATCAATGCCGCTTTCCAAAACGTCATTCTCATCCGACAAAATCAAATCCGCCTTGCCGCCGCCGAAAACGTCGGTGAACATCGCGCGAAAATTGTCGCGGATTTTTTCAAACGTCTCCAAAAACATCTGGCGCGTCTGCGTGTTAATGCGATTGATGACTTCCAGTAATTGGGTCTTCGCGTTGACCAGATCATCGTGTTGCGTCGTGAGAAATTGATGGCGCTGCTCGGTCTCCTCGTATTCTTCAATCGCCACCAGATTCACCGGCCCGATTTCGTCGAGCCGCTTTTGCAACGCCTCGATTTGCTGCGCGACCGCGTTCCAATCCGTCGCCGCGCCGCTCTTTGCCATTTCTTCAGGCGTTAGCGTTTGCACTTTTGCCGCGCCTTCGTCGGCATAAATGATTGTGATGCACTCGCTGCGAACGTCGTCCAGATTAACGTGGTATTTCTGCTGAATCTTTTCGCGCAGATTTTGCACGGACATATTTTTTTGCGCCAGTTCAACTTCAATTCCACCGCGCAGATTTTGCAATTCCGTCAATCGGCTGCGTTGGCCGCGCAAATTTTCCTCGCGCGACGCGATTTCCGTTTCCTGTGAATTTTTTTGCGCGAGCAATTCCGCCGCCTGCAAGTTCACTTGTTCGCGGCCGAGCTGCAATTTTTCAATCTCTGCGCGCGATTCCTGAATCTCGGATTCGGCCTGCTCCTTGCGCGAAACGAACGATGAACATTCACTTTTCCGTTGCTCAATGACTTGCTTCAACTCCTGAATCCGCTGCTCCAACGATTGCTGCTGCTGGCGGAACGACGACGCAAGCTGCTCGTCCGACGCGAGCGCGATTTTGCTTTCGGTCAACGCAGCATTCGCGGTGTCGCGTTGCTGTCTCAAATTTTCCAATTCAGTGTTAAGCGAAGCGACTTGCTCTTGCGCGCCGCGCTCGGACGTTTCAAATTTTTCCAACTGCGCCGTCAGCGCGTTTCGTTTTTGCAAACCTTCCTGCTCCTGCGACGCGAGGCTTTGGACTTCAAAAACGACCGTGTCAATTTTCTGGTGCAGCAAACGATTTGAATTTTGCAGCGCGTTGAACTCGCCTTCGCGCGTCGCGATGGCGACTTCCTGTTCGCGCAATTCCGTCTGCGCTTCCTGCAAGCTCGCCTGCAATTCCGTCTGCTCGCTCAACAGCACGCCGCGCTTGCGACTCGCCCCAGCGACGCGATTCTGAATTTCCGTCAAATCATTATGCAGTTCGGCGATCTGGTTTTTGCGTCCGAGAATCGAAGCCGGGGCTTTTGGATTTCCGTGGCCGTTCAGATAACCGCCGGTATAAACTCCGTGACGGCTCAACAGATCGCCTTTCACCGTGACAAAATCGCAGCCTGCGTGACCGTTCTGGATTTGAGCGGTGGCTGTCGCCAAATCGGATGCGATGAATGTGCAGCCAAGCAATGCGCGCAAAAGTTTTTCCACCGTCGGATCGGTCTGAATGACGTCCAGCGCGCGGACAATTTGGCCGGGTTTCAAGCCATTTGTCGCCGCGGTTTTATTTTCGTCTGCCGACAATTCTCCGCCGAACACGAGTTGCTTGTCGTCGGGAATTTCGATTGAAAGCGCGGCGACGCTCGCGCGGCCGGATTTGTTCGCGCTCAAGTCAGCGAGAATTTCCTGCGCGGATTCCGGCTGCTCGGTCAAAACGAGTTGCAAATGATGGCCGAGCGCGTTTTCGACAGCGACGACGAATTGTTCAGGCACGCGAATCCTGTCGGCGAGCGAGCCGATGACCGAGCGCGACTGGCGCAGCGCCGCGACCGTGCCCGCGTCGAATCCTTCGCGCGAGCCTTCGAGCTGTTCGAGAACCGTCAGGCGCGAACGCGTTTCGGCCTGCTGCTGCAAAAAATGATCCTGCTCGACGGACGATTGCTGCAATTCGTTCAGCAATTCGCGCAACCGGTTTTGCCGCTGCTCGACCGAGCCGCGCGTCGTCGCGACGTTGAGTTTTTCGACTTCGACGCTCGCGGTGAATTCCTGCAAACGTGATTCAAGCCGCGTGCGCTCTTCTTCAAGCTGCACTTTTTCGGCGGAAAGTTTTTCGAGGCGGATCGTGTTGCCTTGTTTTTGCAGATCGAGCGCGTTGATTTCGTTGTGGATGCGCGTCAAATCCTGCGCGGCGGAAAACGCGGCGGATTGCGCGTCGCGCAAATTCTCCTGTGACCGTTTCAAATCATTTTCAACCTGCGTCAACGCGAATTGTTTTTTCTCAAGCGTAAGTTTATGTTGTGTGAGCGAGCTTTCGGACTTGGACAAATGCTGCTTCACGTTCGCCAGTTCTTCCTCGGCGGCGCGAAGACGTTCTTCGGATTGCGAAATCTCCGCGAGCGCTTTGGAATTTTGCGACGCGATTTCGTTGAGCCGTTCTTCGTTGAATTGAATTCGGCTTTCGTGCCGGTCAATTTCACCTTTCAATTCCAGTCCACGCTGCTGCTGCGCGGCGACTTCGTGTTCCAAATCCGAAAGCCGTTCGCGCAATTGCGAAATTTCATTTTCAAAACGCAGAACATCGTTCGAGCCTTGCTTGATTTCGTTCCGCAAATTTTCGACAGCGGAATTTTTTTTGGAAATTTCCGCGAGCAACACATCGAACTGATGCCGCGCGAGCTGCGTTTCGAGATGTTGCAGTTCCAGCGAAATTTGTTTGTAGCGTTTTGCTTTTCCCGCCTGACGTTGCAGCGAACCGATTTGGCGTTTGACTTCCTTGATCGTGTCGGCGACGCGCAAAAGATTTTGCTCGGTGTATTCCAGTTTGCGGAGCGATTCTTTTTTCTGCGATTTGAATTTCGTGATGCCGGCGGCTTCCTCGAAAATCATCCGGCGATCTTCGGGCTTGCTCGAAAGAATCTGTGTGATGTGGCCTTGCGCGAGAATGCTGTAGCTTGTGCGCCCGACGCCCGTGCCCATGAAGAGTTGCTGGATGTCCTTGAGGCGGCACGGAGTTTTGTTCAGAAAATATTCGCTGCCGCCGTCGCGAAAAATCCGGCGCGTCAGCGTGACTTCGTCATAAGCGACCTCGACGCCCGCCGCGCGGAGATTTTCGCCGTCCACGCCGCCGAGCGTGAGCGAGACTTCGCCCATGCCCATCGGTTTGCGACCGTCCGTGCCGTTAAAGATCACGTCGGCCATTTCGCCGCCGCGCAACGCCTTCGCCGATTGCTCGCCGAGCACCCAGCGGATGGCGTCGGAGACGTTGGATTTGCCGCAGCCGTTCGGGCCGACGATGGCGGTGACGCCGGGCTGAAAATTCAGCGCGGTTTTGTCCGCAAAAGACTTGAAGCCGAAAACCGTCAAATTTTTGAGATACATGATTTTGACTGCGCAAAGACAACCAAAGTTGCCGAGTTAAGTAAAGCAAAAACCACAACATAATGCGGCCTTTGCCGTTGCAGGCACAACTAATTGGTGAGGAACCGTGATTTGATTTGTGCCGACAACCGCTTACTCTAAACTCTCAAATCATTAAAGTTTATACGCCCGCGTGCGGATTTCGTCAACTGAATTCACGGGAAAAATGCTCGACAGAAAGTTTCGCAGGGCGTAATCAAATGCCAAACACCACTGGCAATTCAAACACCACAAAAACATTAAAATGAAAAAATCACTGCTGTCGATCGTCGCCATGTGCGCGGCTGTTTCCACACTGGCCGCCAATCCTCAACTGCCGCTGCTCAACGAGCCGGTGGACATCAGCAGCGACTTCCATGGTTTCTCGGATTTTTATTATCTCGCCGACCGTGTCGTGGATTTTGATCCGGCGACGCATTCGGGAAATATCATTTATCAGCGCTCACGGCTCATGGCCAGCCACTCTTTCAACCATGACGTCGCCGCCATCGGAGCAGCCAAACCAAACGAGTTTCCCACCGATCAATACGCCGCCGACCCGTCGCTGCCGTTCTCCATTGAGTTCGTCTCGCCGCGCACGCTGCGGATCCACATGAGCAGCGGTCCGCAGGTTCATCCGTCACTGCCCGAACTCATGCTCGCCGGGCCGGTGCCGCATGACGATTCGTGGAAATATGAAAAAGTGGACGGCGGGTACCGTTACACCAGCGCGGCTGGTTCCGTCACGATTCTGGAAAATCCCTTTCACATCGAAATCCGCGACGCCAGCGGCAAACTGCTGACCAAAACCGACCACACGGTGGACAACGCCTCCTCCTTCACGCCGGTCATGCCATTTTCGTATGTGCGCCGCACTTCGGATTATTCGCGCAGTTTCGACGCCGCCTTCACGCTCTCGCCGGACGAAAAGATTTTCGGCTGCGGCGAATCCTTCACCGGGCTGGACAAGCGCGGCCAGAAACTCGTGCTGTGGACGGATGACGCCTGCGGTGTTGAAAACCGGCTGATGTATAAACCGATTCCGTTTTTCATGAGCAACCGCGGTTACGGGATGTTCATCCACACCAGCACGCCCATCACCCTGGATTTCGGGAACAGCTGTAGCGGCGTGAACTCGATGATGATCGGTGATGATGATCTGGATTTGTTCGTCTTCCTCGGCACGCCCAAGGAAATTCTGGATGAATACACCACGCTTACGGGCAAGTCGCCGCTGCCGCCGCTGTGGTCGTTCGGCCTGTGGATGAGCCGCTGCACTTACAATTCGGAAACGCAGGTGCTCGACATCGCGGCGCGACTGCGCACGAACCAGATTCCCTGCGACGTGCTGCACCTGGACACCGGCTGGTTCGAGACCGACTGGGAGTGCGATTATGAATTTTCCCCGAGCCGCTTTCCAACTCCGGAAAAAATGCTGACGGATTTGAAGGCCGACGGCTTCCGAGTTTCCTGCTGGCAACTGCCGTATTTCGTCCCAAAGAACAAGCTCTTTCCTGAACTGCTGGAGCAAAATCTTGTCGTGCGTGACGGCAACGGGAATCTTCCCACGGAGGACGCCGTGCTGGATTTCTCCAATCCGAAAACCGTGGACTGGTATCAGAACAAGCTGGCCGGTTTGTTGAAACTGGGCGTCAGCGCTATCAAGGTGGACTTCGGCGAAGCCGCGCCGGTCAATGGCATTTACGCCGACGGCCGCAGCGGATTTTACGAGCACAATTTGTATCCGCTGCGCTATAACAAAGCTGTCGCCGACATCACGAAACAAATCACCGGCGACAACATCATCTGGGCGCGCAGCGCATGGGCGGGCAGCCAGCGTTATCCGCTGCACTGGGGTGGCGACGCGGAAAGCACGGATGACGGCATGGCGGGAGAATTGCGCGGCGGACTTTCGTTCGGACTTTCCGGTTTTTCATTCTGGAGCCACGACGTGGGCGGGTTCACGGCGAATTCCGTAGCCGCGATGGACAAGAATCTTTTCGCGCGCTGGCTCGCGTTCGGGATGTTGACTTCGCACAGCCGCTGCCACGGCGAAGCGCCGAAGGAGCCGTGGAATTACGGTGAAGATTTCATGAACGAGTTCCGGGCGATTGACGAACTGAAATACAAGATCATGCCTTACGTCTATGCGCAGGCGAAGGATTCTTCCGACCACGGTCTGCCAATGTTGCGCGCATTGTTTGTGGAATTTCCAGACGATCCCGGCTCGTGGAACGTGGATAACGAATATCTTTTTGGTTCGAGCATATTGGTCGCACCGCTCATGCACGAAAACGAAACCAGCCGCGACGTTTATCTGCCACCCGGAACATGGATTGATTATCAAACTGGAAAAGATTATTCCGGCGGCTGGCAAAAAATCGAGGCCGGAGCAATCCCTGAAATCATTTTGGTTCGCGACGGCACGGTCATTCCTCAAATCGCGTTGGCACAATCCACGATGCAGATGGATTGGTCGAAACTTGACCTCGTGGTTTTTGCGAAAGACGCGACAACGGCGAAAGGGTCAATTTTCCTGCCGGGCGACAGCGAGCTTCACGAAATTTCTCTGAATAAAAATGGCGGCGCCTTTGAACTCGCGAACGATCCGCTGGCCGGAAAAGTCTCGTGGAAAATCCGCGCGGCAAATTAAAGGAGTTGGATGCATCGCAAGCAAACCGCGGTCATCGTTGTTGGTTTATTTTTTTTAATCCAATGTCAAACCATTCGCGCGCAGATTCCGTCCGAAAAATACGAATGGCGCAACGTCATCATCGGCGGCGGAGGATTTGTCACCGCCATCGTCACGCATCCGGCGCAAAAGGGTTTGATGTATGCGCGCACGGACGTCGGCGGCGCGTATCGCTGGGATTCTTCGGCGCAAAAATGGATTCCGATCACGGATTGGATCGGCATGGCCGACATCAATTTGACCGGCATCGAAAGCCTGGCGCTCGACCCGTCCGATCCGGATCGCGTTTATCTGGCTGCGGGAATTTATTCCAATCCACAATCCGGCAACGGCGCGATTCTGCGTTCCACCGACCAAGGCCGCAGTTGGCAGCGCGCCGACATGCCGTTGAAAATGGGTGGAAATGAAACCGGTCGTTTCAACGGCGAACGGCTTGCGGTTGATCCGAACGACGGCAAAATCCTTTTTTTCGGCTCGCGTCGCGACGGTTTGTGGAAAAGCGAAGATTATGGCGCGACTTGGAATCAGGTGAAAAGTTTCCCGACCACCGGCAAAATCCCGGCGCCGACAAATAATTTTTCCGCCAACACGAATCGTCCACGTTATAATTTTCCGCCGCAGCAAGTCGGAATCGTTTTTGTGCAATTCGATCCCGGCAGCGGCGCGCGCGGCAATCCCACGCCCGTGATTTACGCCGGCGTGTCCATTTTGGAAACGAACCTTTTTTGCAGCACCAACGGCGGAGACACCTGGCAAACTGTGCCCGGTGAACCAGCCGGCTTGCGCCCGAATCACGCCGTGCTCGCTTCCGACGGCATGATGTATCTGACTTACGGCAAAGAACCCGGCCCGAACACCATGACCGACGGCGCGGTTTGGAAATTCAACACGAAAAGCGGTGACTGGACGGACATCACGCCGCTCAAATCGCCGGACGGCAACCAACCGTTCGGTTATGGCGACGTCGCAGTTGACGCAACGCATCCAAATGCGATTGTTGCGACGACGTTTTGCCATTGGGGGCCACACGATGAAGTTTTTCGCAGCACGAATGGCGGTGCAAGTTGGTTTCCGCTGTTGGACAAAGCCGAACTCGACCATTCTTTCGCGCCTTACACCGAAAGCATCAAGCCTCACTGGATGGGCAGCATTCAAATTGATCCGTTCGACTCGAATCACGTTCTGTTCACGACCGGCTACGGCATTTGGAGTTGCAATAATCTGACGGACGCCGATTCGGGAAAATCAACGCACTGGTTTTTTGCGGATGACGGCCTCGAAGAAACCGTGCCGCTGGATTTGATCAGTCCGCCCGCAGGCGCGCATCTGTTGAGCGCGCTCGGTGACATCGACGGTTTCAAACATGACGACCTGAACGTCTCTCCGCGCAAAGGAATGTTCAAGGCTCCGCCGCATTTTGTGACCACGGAGAGCCTTGCATTCGCGGCAAAGAATCCGGGTTTCATCGTTCGCGCCGGCATGACCCGCGGACGCGGTGACAACGAAACACATGGAGCTTATTCGTCCGATGGCGGCGAAACCTGGACGGCATTTGCAACCGACCCGACGGAAAGCACGGGCGGCGGAACGATCGCCGTTTCCGCCGACGGCAAAATCATCGTTTGGACGCCGCGCCGCAGCGCCGCATTTTTTTCGCGCGACAACGGCTTGACGTGGACGGCTTGCGGCGATCTGGATCGCGGCTTCAGCGTCACTGCCGATTCGGTCAATCCAAACAGATTTTACACCTTCGATTCGCGTTCCGGGAAATTTTATGTCAGCACGAATGGCGCGGCGGATTTTATCGCCGCCGATTCCGGACTTCCCGTCGCCAAAAGATTTGGCAATGGTTTCGGCGCGGGCAGCGAAGGCGGCATCATTTGCGCCACGCCGGAAAATGAAGGCGATGTCTGGATCAGTTTCCGCAACACCGGACTTTTTCATTCCACCGATTCCGGCGCGACGTTCTCAAAATCGGGCAGCGTGCAGCAGGCGTACTCGCTTGGCTTCGGCAAGGCTGCGACGGGAAAAAATTATCCCGCGCTTTATTTGATCGGCAAAGTCGGTGAAGTCCAGGGAGTTTTTCGTTCCGACGATGTCGGCGCGACATGGACACGCGTCAACGATGACCAGCATCAATTCGGCTGGATCAGTCATGTCACCGGCGATCCGCGCATTTATGGCCGCGTTTATTTCGCCACCGGCGGACGCGGAGTCATTTACGGCGAACCCGCAGAGAGCCTGACCGCGGGCGCAAAATGATTTCTCGAACAATTCTATTCGCGCAGGCAGACATTTTGCGTGAAAATCCTGTTGACAGTTTTTCAGTTTAATATCAATTTATCCGTATCCGTTGATTTGACGGACTCATGACGAGTGGTCGAGGGACTGGCCCGATGACACCACGGCAACCGATTGAACTTTGGTTTCAATGTCAGGTGCCAATTCCAGCTCAAGCATCATTAGCTTGGGAAAAATGAGAAGAGCACAACCGTTTTGTCGCCCCTTCTCGTCTTGAGTCGGGGCTTTTTTGTTGCCTTAAAATCATTGGTAGCAGCGAACGTGAGTTCGCTCTAACTGAAATAATGAGCCGACTCACGTCGGCTGCTACGATTGGAAAAATAAAAATTTATGAGTGAAAAACACGGTTTTATGAAGGCGCTCAAGTGCCGCGAATGCGGACGCGAATATCCGCTCACCGCGACGCACGTCTGCGAATTCGACTTCGGCCCGCTCGAAGTCGCTTACGATTACGACCGCATCAAAAAGTCGCTGACGAAAACGGCAATTGAATCGCGTCCGAAAACGATGTGGCGTTATCGCGAGTTGCTGCCCATCGCGGGCGAGCCGACGGTTGGCCCGCTTGTTGGATTCACGCCGCTCGTGAAAGCAGATCGGCTCGCAAAAAAACTCGGCATCCGCGAACTTTATGTCAAAAACGACGCCGTAAATTATCCGACGCTCTCGTTCAAAGACCGCGTCGTCAGCGTCGCCTTGAGCCGCGCGAAGGAACTTGGCTTTGAAACCGTCGCGTGCGCGTCCACGGGAAATTTGGCGAATTCCGTCGCCGCCAACGCTGCGAGCGCGGGATTAAAATCCTACGTTTTCATTCCGTCGGATTTGGAGCAGGGAAAAATTTTGAACTCGCTCATCTACGGCGCGAACGTCATCTGCATCAAAGGCCATTACGACGAGGTGAACCGCCTCTGCGCCGAGATCGCCGGCAAGTTCGGCTGGGCGTTTGTGAACGTCAATATGCGACCGTATTACGCCGAAGGCTCGAAGAGCATGGCGTATGAAATCGCCGAGCAACTCGGCTGGCGGCTGCCGCAGCACACGATCGTGCCGATGGCGTCCGGCTCGTTGCTGACGAAAATCCACAAGGGCTACCAGGAATTTGTGAAGCTCGGTCTCGTCGCGAATTCCGAGACGCACATTCACGGCGCGCAAGCGACGGGCTGTTCGCCGATTTCCGTCGCGCAGAAGGCCGGACTCGATTTCTTCAAGCCGGTGAAGCCCGACACGATTGCGAAATCGCTCGCCATCGGCACGCCCGCCGACGGTTTTTACGCGCTCAAAGTGATGCGCGAGACCAGCGCGGCGGCCGACGACGTGACCGACGATGAAATCCGCGACGCGATCAAATTGCTCGCCGAGACGGAAGGCATTTTTGCCGAGACCGCCGGCGGCGTGACCGTGGGCGTGGCGAAGAAACTCATTGCGTCCGGGAAAATCCCGCGTGATTCGAGCGCCGTCATTTGCGTCACCGGCAACGGATTGAAGACGCTCGACGCCGTGCAAGGGCATTGCGGCAAACCGCGCGAAATCAAGCCGAGCCTGCGCGAGTTCGAGGCGCTGCTGGCGCATGAAGAAAAGGTAAATGCCTAATTCGACAATATGATTTTTTCATTTGGCCAATCAGAACATGAGCGCGTTGAAATTGATGTGCTTAATTATGAACGTGCGCCAGTTGGGGAGTATTGGGATGACAACTGGCTGAATGTAGAGATTCGTGTTCGTGCAGGCGGGTTTCGCGGCAAAGCCGCAGCTACAATTATAACAAGTGAATTGGAGAAGTTTTTATCCGAGCTTCGACCTCTTTACGAAAAATTGGATGGCAAAGCGAAATTTGCAACAATGGAAGATCAATTAGGCTTACGATTAAGTGGCGATGGCAAGGGACATATCGAACTTCAGGGTGAAGTCGCAGACCAAGCAGGAATTGGCAATCGCCTCCACTTTGCTTTGCAATTTGACCAGTCACAATTAAGAACATCAATTAGCGAACTTGAACGAGTTACAACTCAATTTCCAGTTCGTGTGACTACAGCAATTCCAAAAAAATAAAAATTTAATTTATGCCAAAATGGCGACTTGTGAACTTGACCGTTCGTAGCTTATAAACTACAGTATGTCCGTGTTCGCCACGCCCAAAGAAGTCGTCGCGTTCCGCGCGCAAGACGGGCAGGTGCCGTTCGAGGACTGGCTGGACGATTTGGATGACAAGCGGGCGGTGGCGCGGGTGCTCGCCCGGCTGGCGCGCGTGCGTCAGGGAAACTTGGGCGATTGCAAGTCGGTCGGGGAAGGCGTGAGCGAGTTGCGCGTGGATTACGGGCCGGGTTATCGCGTGTATTTCGGCCAGAAAGGGCGCACGCTGGTCGTGCTGCTCTGCGGCGGCGACAAACGGTCGCAAGACCGCGACATCCGGCTGGCCAAACAATTTTGGCAGGAGTTCAAAGAAAGTGATTTATGAAAACTGTCAGTTACAAAAAGATTTTACAAAAGAAATTGGACGATCCCGAACAGGCGGCGGAATATCTCACCGCGTGCTACGAGGAAGGCCCGGAAGTTTTTCTAGTCGGCCTGCGCGACGTCGTTGAAGCGCAAGGTGGAGTCGCCCGCGCCGCCGAGTTGAGCAAGTTGAATCGCGAGAATTTGTATCGCGTTGTTTCACGCAAGGGCAATCCGCGTTTAACCAGTTTGAATTCCGTTTTGTCCGCGCTCGGTCTCAAAGTTGTTTTTGAAGCGGCTTGAGCGAGTATTGATTTTGAAAATTGAAATTTAATTTATGCCAAAAAAAGTCCGCATCCCCACGCCGCTCCGCAAGTTGACCAACAACGAGGAGCTGGTCGAAATCAACGCCGCCACCATCGGCGAGGCGCTCGTCGAATTGCAGACGCGCTTCCCCGGCATCCAGGAACGTCTCGTGGATGAAAAAGGCGAGGTGCGCCGCTTCGTCAACGTCTACGTCAACGAGGAGGACATCCGCTTCCTCAAAAACCGCGAGACGCCGCTCAAGGACGGCGACGAAATCAGCATCATTCCCGCGATCGCGGGAGGTTAAAACGTTGAATTGTTAAATCGTAATTTTATGTCCAAGAAAAAAACTTCCGCGACGAAATCGAATTCGCCCACGCAACAACGGCTTTGGCTGATGTATCCGCCGAAACTCATCAAGAAGCCGTTCATCTATGAAGTCGGCCGCAAGTTCAAGGTCGTGACGAACATCAGGCAAGCCAGCGTGACCGACGAAATCGGCATCGTTTGTCTTGAATTGGACGGCGTGCGCAACGAAGTGAAAGCCGCCATCGCATGGTTGGAAAAACAGGGCGTGAACGTCGAGCCGGTGGAAATCGGCGTGATTGCAGGTTAGAAAATTTTGTGGGGAAAAACAGAAACGGCGCGGAAAAATCCGCGCCGTTTTTTCATTTTGAGATTGGCCGTTATTTTTTACGGCGCTGCTTCACTCTGATTTGCGTCATTGAGTGCGCGAGCGCAGCACGAATATTCGCGGCTTCCTCATCGGTGGTCTTTTGCGAGAGGCGTGCTTCAGCCAGCTTGCGGGCTTCCTCGGCCTTGGCTTCATCAATGTTATCAGCGGCGATCGCCATGTCGGTGAGAATCGCGACGCGGTCGCCCGTCACCTGCACAAAACCGTCGCCGACGGCGAGAAAAATATTTTCGTTGTTTTTGCGCGCGATAACTTCGCCCGCGACAAGTTGCGTCATCAGCGGCATGTGCTGCGGCAAAATGCCCATCTCACCTTCCGAGCCGGTGAGCGTGACCATTTCGACATCGTCGGAAAAGATTTTCGCTTCCGGCGTGACGATTTCGAGTTTGAGCGTTGCGGCCATTTGTTATTCGTTAAATTGTTGAACCGCGAATCGTGAATCGGTTTGCCGATTCAACGATGCGACGATTCACGAATCACGTTTCTTTAATTTCCTCGATCCCGCCCTTCATGTAAAAATTCTGTTCGGCGACGTCGTCGTGCTTGCCTTCGAGAATTTCCTTGAAGCCGCGGACGGTTTCGGCGACTGGCACCTGCTTGCCGGGACGACCGGTGAAAACTTCCGCGACCGAGAACGGCTGGCTCAAGAAGCGCTGGATTTTCCGCGCGCGATAAACGGTGAGCTTGTCATCGGGCGAAAGTTCGTCCATGCCGAGAATCGCGATGATGTCCTGCAAATCCTTGTAGCGTTGCAAAACTTTCTGCACGCCGCGCGCAACGTCGTAATGTTCCTGCCCGACGATTTCCGGCGCGAGCGCGCGGGAATTCGACGCGAGCGGATCCACGGCGGGATAAATGCCCAACTCGGCGATGGAACGTTCCAACACAATCGTCGCGTCCAAGTGCGCGAACGTCGTGGCGGGCGCGGGGTCGGTCAAGTCGTCGGCGGGAACGTAGACGGCCTGGAACGACGTGATGGAACCTTTCTTCGTCGAGGTGATGCGTTCCTGCAAGTCACCCATTTCGGCGGCGAGCGTCGGCTGATAACCGACGGCGCTTGGCGTGCGACCAAGCAACGCGGACACTTCGGAACCCGCTTGTGAGAAACGGAAAATGTTGTCCACGAACAGGAGCACGTCTTGATTTTTTTCGTCGCGGAAATATTCGGTGACGGTGAGCGCGGAGAGCGCCACGCGCAGACGCGCGCCGGGCGGTTCGTTCATCTGGCCGTAAACGAGACCGATTTTTGAACCCGGTTCAATAATCGGCAAACCATTTTCGCCCTTCACCGGATGACCTTTGGCGTCTTTTTTCACTTTGATGACACCGGCCTCGATCATTTCGTTGTAAAGATCGTTGCCCTCGCGCGTGCGCTCGCCGACGCCCGCGAACATCGAGATGCCGCCGTGCAGCTTGGCGATGTTGTTGATGAGTTCCATGATGACGACGGTCTTGCCGACGCCTGCGCCGCCAAACGCGCCGACTTTTCCGCCTTTCAAAAATGGACAAATCAAATCAATGACCTTGATGCCGGTCATCAAAACCTGCGGGCTGGTGGATTGATCCACGAGCGCGGGCGCGGGACGGTGGATTGGCAGAAATTTATCCGCCTTCACCGGGCCTTGTTCATCCACGGCGTCGCCGGTGACGTTGAACACGCGGCCCATGACAGCTTCGCCGACGGGCATGGAAATCGCCGCGCCGGTGTCCGTGACTTCGTAGCCGCGCTTGAGTCCTTCGGTGGTGGACATTGCGACGGCGCGCACCCAGTTGTCGCCGAGATGCTGTTGCACCTCGAGCGTCAGCTTGACGGGCTGCCCTTGCACGGTGAAATTCACAACGAGCGCGTTGTAGATGGCGGGAAGCGGTTCGGGAAATTCCACGTCCACGACCGGGCCGATAATTTGAACGATTTTGCCTTTGTTCATAAAAATTAATTTAATTCTAACTGCTTTTCAAATTTTACCATATTCGAACCCATCGAACTCTTAATAAACTCACCAGTTAAATTCTCTCCATTTTTGCCAATTACACTTGTGACACTCGCAGGTTCAAGATCAGGCAATGGTGAAGAGATACTGACCTCATAATTTCCCGCAGGCAGCGAAATGCCCCGATTGCTGAAACCAGCACTTTCAAACTTTCCATTCAGCACGGAAACTTTGTCCTCGGCAAAAAATCCAGAAGTTTTGTTTCGAAGCGAAATCATCAACTCCATTTCATCTGGTAAATTTGTTTTACCAGAAACTTTTACTTTCCCATCGGAAGTTTTGACAAAAGAAACTTCAACTGAAACATCTTTAGATTTTGTCGGGTCAGCTTTGGGAGATATGGCTATGTCGTATAATTTTTCTGAAAGTATGTTGGTAAACTTCGGACTGTATATGAGAAAAGAAGACCCGTCTTTCAATTTGATCATTGATTCTTCGCCATTGTTATGAAGCCAAGCATAACCCATTAACTCACCAGAAGGTTTTCGGAACTTTACCGCCAAATCCATTTCATCCTTCAGAAAAGCTTCGGCTACATCTGCACTAATTTGTTCGGTAAAAATGCAATTCAACATGCTCACATTTCCAGAATCAGGCTTTTCATACTCGATTACATAATTGTGAGTGTTTGGACCAAATCTCAAGTCGTCGGCAAAAATAAAATTAGCTCCCCACAATAAAGTGAGTAAGCCGAATAACATTTTAGTTTTGAAACAACTCATGAGTTTGGGTTACCCGACCGCCATTTGCGCGGTGGCGATTTCCAGAAGTTCCTTCGTGATGTTTGATTGGCGCAATTTGTTGTATTCGAGCGTCAGGTCTTTGATGAGCTGCTGCGCGTTGTCCGTCGCGTTCTTCATCGCGACCATGCGCGCGCTCTGCTCGCTGGCCTTCGCCTCGAGCAAAATCTGGTGCATCTGAAAATTCAAGCTGTGCGGCAGCAGTTCGCCGAGCACCGTTTTTTCGTCCGGCTCGAATTCAAAAAGATCCGTCCGCACGCCGGTATTCTGTAATTCCCGCGCCGGGGCATTGACGCCGACCGTAACCGCTTGAATTTTTCCGACCGGCAAAAACGGGATCGTTTTCGGTTGCTGCACCAAAGTCGAAACGAAGTTCGTGAACAAAATGTCCACGGCGTCCGCCTCGCCCTTCAAAAACAAATCCTGCGCAAATTTCGAGATCGCCCGAGCCTCGACAAACGTCGGCGCGTCTTTGTAGGAAAATTCTGCTGCGAGATGCCGTTTCGTTCGCGCGACGAATTGCGACGCCTTGCGTCCGGCGGTGACAAAGACCGTCGTGCTTTTGTCCAGCTTGCCCGCTTCGCGAAACAGGTTGCTGTTCAAGCCGCCGCACAATCCGCGGTCCGTGCTGACGACGACGACCGCGCGCTTTTTCACGTCGCGGATTTCCATCAACGGATGTTTGAATGACACGATGCGGGGGCCGACTTCGGCCAGGATCGCGTTCATCAAATCCGCATACGGTCTTCCGACGAGCGCGGCCTGCTGCGCCCTGCGCATCTTGGCCGCCGCCACCATCTGCATCGCCTTGGTGATCTGGGCGGTGTTCTTGACCGACTTGATCCGCCGGCGTATGTCGCGCGTGCTGGGCATGAAATTTTAATGATACGTCTGTTTGAATTCGGTGACGGCCGTTTTCAATTCCGCTCCGATGGCGTCACTGATGGCTTTTTCCTTCAGGATTTTGTCCAGTAATTCCGGCTTGCGCGTGTGAAAATATTGCGAAAGTTTCTGCTGGAAATTCTTCACTTTCTCCACGGGAACATCGTCGAAAAAATTATTTTGAACCGCCCAGAGAATTGCCGCCTGCGCCTCGACCGAGATCGGATCGTATTGCTGCTGCTTGAAAACTTCCACCACGCGCTTGCCGCGTTCGAGAATCGCCTGCGTCTTCGCGTCGAGGTCGGAACCGAACTGCGCGAACGCCGCAAGTTCGCGGAATTGCGCCAAGTCGCCTTTGATCCGGCCCGCGACCTGTTTCATCGCCTTGACCTGCGCGGCGGAACCGACGCGCGAAACGGACAAGCCGACGGAAATCGCCGGGCGCACGCCTTGATAAAACAAATCCGTTTCCAGATAAATCTGTCCGTCGGTGATCGAAATCACGTTCGTCGGAATGTAAGCCGAAACGTCGCCCGCTTGCGTTTCGATGATCGGCAGCGCGGTGAGCGAACCATTCCCGTATTTTTCTGAAACGCGCGCGCTGCGTTCGAGCAGGCGGCTGTGCAGATAAAACACGTCACCGGGATACGCTTCGCGACCCGACGGACGTTTCAGGATGAGCGACACCTGGCGATACGCGACGGCATGCTTGGACAAATCGTCGTAAATGATCAGCGCGTCCATGCCGTTGTCCATGAACCATTCGCCGATGGCCGCACCGGCGAACGGAGCGAGATACTGGTTCGTCGCGGAATCGGAAGCCGCCGCGACAACAACAATCGTGTAAGGCATCGCACCCGCTTCCTCCAATACGCCGATGACGCGCGCGATGTTCGATTGTTTCTGGCCGATCGCGACGTAAATGTTGTAAATGGGACGGCAATCCTTATCGCCGGCGGTTTCGGCGGCCTTGTTGATGCGCGCCTGATTGATCATCGTGTCCACGCCGATGGTCGTTTTTCCGGTCGAACGGTCGCCGATGATGAGTTCGCGCTGGCCGCGGCCAATCGGAATCATCGCGTCAATCGCCATGATGCCGGTCTGCACCGGCTGGCTGACGGGTTTGCGTTTGATGATGCCCGGCGCGATTTTTTCCACCGGATAAAACGTTTCGTTTTTGATCGGGCCTTTGCCGTCGAGCGGCTGGCCAAGCACGTTGACGACGCGACCGAGCAAACCTTTTCCGACCGGCACTTGCAAAAGTTTTCCCGTCGTGCGGACTTCGCAACCTTCCTTGATCTCGGTGTAATCTCCCAAAATGATCGCACCGACTTCGGTCTCTTCGAGGTTGAGCGCGATGCCCGTGATGCCGTTCCCAAAATCCAGCATCTCGTTGAGCATCGTGTCGGTGAGGCCTTCGATCTTCGCCACGCCATCGCCGATTTCGCGGACGGTGCCGACGTTCTGTTTCCCTGTCGCGATTTTTGCGCCGCTGATTTGCGCTTCGATTTCCTGCAATAAGTTGCTCATAAAATTTCGTTAAAAACTTTCTTCCAATTTCTGCAAACGCATTTTCACGCTGCCGTCGTAAAGGTCGCTGCCGACCTGAATCCGCAAACCGCCGATGAGCGCCGGATTCTGCGCGAACGAAATGCTCACGCCCGCGCCGTATTTTTTTTTGATTTCGTTCGCCACGTCCGATTGCAAATCGGCGGGCAACGGCATCGCGCTTTCGACGCGCGCGGAGTGCTGTTCCAAATCCAATTTCACCAAACGATGCAGCCGCGATAAAATCTCGACGTAGCCGCGCGGCTTTTCTTCGGACAACAATTTAATCGCCTGCCGGACGCGATTTTCGTCCAGCAAACCGTTGACGTGGCAACTGCGAAACAGTTGCCGTGTGTCGCGTTGCGCTTGTTTGGAAATTTTCATTCCTGTTTCGGCGGCGTGAAGTTCTGAACCGGACTACGCGGCCAATTGTTTTTCTGTTTCCTGCGCGAGCCGTTTCTGATCTTCCGGCGTGAGAATCTTTCCGGTGACCGTCGTCGTCGTTTGCACGACCAGACGCCCGACTTCGCGTTTCAATTCCGCGAGCATTTGCGAACGTTCCTGCGCGGCAGCTTCGCGCGCCTTGATGATGATTTGTTCGGCGGCGGAAATGGCTTTTTGCGTTTCCTCTTCGCGCACGCGCGCGGCAGCCTGACGCGCCTCGTCAATCAGCTTGTTCGCCCTGTCGCCGGCGTCGGCCAGAACTTTCTGGCGATCGGTTTCGGTCTGGGCGAGTTCGGATTTGATTTTGTCCGCGTTGGCGATGCCTTCGGCGATTTTTTGGCGCCGCGTCTCGAGCATGACAAAAACAGGCCGGTAGGCAAACCGCCACAGCACGAAAAAGACGACGGAAAAACTGATCGTCTGCGCGAGCAGAATTTTCCACTGAATTCCTAATGCGTCCATGGCCGGATTATTTGGGGACGACGAGCCACGCGATGACCGCCCATCCTTCGGCCAACGCTATGCCGACGAACATGAACGTCAAAATTTTGCCGAACATTCCCGGGTTGCGGCTCATGGCGATGACGCCACCGGCGGTGGCGATGCCGATGCCGATGGCCGCGCCGCCAAAGGCTAGGCCGATGTGTATGTTGCCGGCCAGATTGCCGGCTGCTTGTGCGAGCATCATAATTTTTCTTTCTGTTGGTTTTGGTTGTCGCCTCGGCGTCCGATGCCGGGGCAAATTCAAAAATTCAATGGCTGTGTTCCTCGTCCGATTGCGTGCAAAGCGTGCCGACAAACGCAATCGTCAGCATTGCGAACACGAATGCCTGAACAACGCAAACGAATGTTTCGTAACAATACGACAAAGTCGAAAGGACAATGGTCAATAGAAATGATTTATTGTGGAATATCATGTCCAATATGCTTTCGCCGGCGAAAATGTTTCCGTAAAGCCGCATCGCCAACGCGACCGGTCGCGCGAAAGAGACTGAAAGCAGTTCCATCGCGCCGATGAAAATGAACAGGACCAAAAACAGCGGATACAGCCATTTGTTCGTGTCCATTTTCACGCCGAAAATATGTTTGATCAGTCCCAAAAAACCGTTGTAACGCACCGCCCAAAAAAGACTCATCACCAGAAAAATTCCCGCCATCACGATGGTCAGGTTCGCGTCGGTCGTCGGCGGACGAAAAAACGGCCTGTCCACGCGTTCGATTGCAAACGGCATCGGGCTGCCTTTGTCCGGCATCCCAAAACCGATGCTGCCCACGCCCGGAATCAAATCCACCAGGTTCGACATCACGATGAAAATGAAAAACGTCGTGGCGAATGGAAAAACCCAGCGCGTCACGCGTTTGTCCAAAATGTCGCCGATCAGACCCTCCCAGCCCTCGACGAGCGCCTCCATCACATTTTGTCCGCCGGTCGGCACCTCTTTCACTTTCCAAGTCGTGAGTCGCACAATGACCAAAATCAATGCAGCGACAATCCAGGTGCAAACCATCGAGTTCGTCACCGGCAACCCCAAAACCGTGAATAGCGTCGGCGCAATTGGCGAAAGCAATTCAGGCGTTGCTTCGGGTTTGGCGGGAGTTGCGGCCGCGCTTTGCATCGACTGGCCGGCGGTCGCTTGAGAAGACGGCTGCGCATCCACATTTATTGCCAAAATCGCGGCAAAAAATGCGCAAACCAAAATGACTTTGCTGAATCTCTTCACAAAATTGTTTCAGGCGACATAAATCCTTCAGTTTGATTCAACCGATGACGCGCCAGAGAGAGAAGAAAATGTCTTATCGTGAAAATTTTCACAAGCCTTTTTTGAAAAATTTTTGGTTAAGACACCCTTATTTTACCGGCTTTGCGTTAGTCCAATTTTGTCGCAATGATTCCGGCCTTTCGCCGCGAGCACGAAGCGCCCTCAAGCTCAAAGCGTCGTGACGTTTTGCAAGTCGCTCGCCCTTTTCGTCCGGCATTAACTCGCAATGGAAAAAATCTGGCACCGATAAATTCAAAGCGCGATAAAGCAAAATCTGCCGCGCCGTGCTGACGAGCAAATCCGCGCCGCGCACGACTTCGGAAATTTCCATTGCAGAATCATCCACAATGCACGCGAGTTGATACGCCGGAACGCCGTCGTGCCGCCACACGACAAAATCGCCGAAATCTTTTCCGGCGACGAATTTTTGTCCGCCGAAATTTCCGTCCGTAAACGAAATTGCCTCTCCGTCGGGAACTTGAAATCGCCACGAGAATTTTTGGCCGCCAACGTCAGATTCGCGATTTGAGCGGCAGGTGCCGGGATAAATCGGCTCGTCATCGTCGTTCGCGTGCGGCGCGCGCGTGGCGTCGCGAATGTCCTTTCGCGAGCAGGTGCATGGATAAATGAAATTTCCAGCGCGCAATTTTTCCAACGCGGCGCGATAAAAACCCATCCGCCCGCTTTGATTGTAAGGCGCGAATCGTCCGCCGACGTCCGGCCCTTCGCTCCACTCGAAACCGAACCAGTGCAAATCTTCTAGCATCGCCCCGACGAATTCCATCTTGAAGCGCGTGGAATCCAAATCTTCGTTCCGCAGAATCAGTTCGCCGCCGTTCGCCCGCGCGCGCTCCTGCGCGACCCAAAAAGTTTTTGCATGGCCGAGATGCAAATAACCCGTAGGCGACGGCGCGAGACGTCCGCGATATTTTTCAGAACGGCTCATTTGGATTTGCAGCAAGCCATTCAGTCAAGCCCGGCAGCGGCTTGGACAAAACCTTTTGGACTTTGGAAATGTCCAGCGAAACGTCGGGCGCTCGCGGCGGGCCGGCGAAATCTTTCGCCAAAGCCGGTTCGATTTTCGCTTTGATTTCCGGCCAGCGCCTGACGAGCAACTGACCGATCTGCCAGCGCGACAATTTTTCCGCTCCGGCGACATGAAAGATTCCGGCGCAATTTTTCTCCGCCAGTTCCCAGATCGCGCGCGCCGTTTCTCCGGCAAAAATCGGACAGCGAAATTCGTCCGTGAACAATTTCATTCCGGCTGGATTTCGCAGCGCCAATCGCAACTGCTCGTTGAAACCGCGGTTACCCGGGCGCGAAACACCGCCGTTGATGGACAAACGCACAACGGTGTGCTTTGGATTTTTCAAAACGATTTGTTCGGCGGCCACTTTTGTTTCGCCGTAAAAATGCAGCGGGTTGACCGGGTCGGTCTCGGCGTAATTTCCCCCGCGCCCGTCGAAAACAACATCCGTGGAAAAGAAAATGAACTGAACTTCCGCCGCCAGTTCCGCGAGCAGTTTTGTTACTTCGACGTTCACGCGCCGCGCGAGCGCGGGATTTTTTTGCGCTTCGGCGATGGTTGAAATCGCGGCGCAATGGATAACCAGTCGCGGCTGGTTTTTCTTGAATTCGCGTTTGACCGTTTCAAAATCGAGCAAATCGAACTGTCCGCGCGTGAGCGCGCGCATGCACCAGCGCGGGGCGAATCGCGGCGCGATTTGGATGATATAATTTCCGATGAGCCCGTTCGCGCCGGTGATCCAAGCCAGCGGCTTAATCAACGAGCCGCTTGGTGAGATTGCCATAAGCGTCAATCCGGCGGTCGCGCAGAAATGGCCAGTGCGTGCGCGTCACGTCCACTTTGGCGAGGTCAACAGGCACAATTAAAACCTCTTCCTTGTTCGTGGAAGCCTTCGCGAGAATTTCGCCGGAGGTTCCGGCGACAAAACTTTGTCCCCAGAATTCAATGCCATCGCCGCGCACACCGGAAATTTTTTCAAGGCCGACCCGATTCGGAACGGCGACGAAGCAGCCGTTCGCGACGGCGTGTGAGCGTTGAATCGTTTCCCATGCGCTGTGCTGGTTCACACCGTATTTTTTCTTTTCCTTCGGATGCCAGCCAATCGCCGTCGGATAAAAAAGGATTTGCGCTCCTTGCATCGCGGTCAAACGCGCGGCTTCGGGATACCATTGATCCCAGCAAATCAGCACGCCGATTTTCCCATAGCGCGTGTTCCAGGTTTTGAAACCCAGATCGCCGGGCGTGAAATAAAATTTTTCGTAGAACAACGGGTCGTCGGGAATGTGCATCTTGCGATAGATGCCGAGCAGCGAGCCGTCGGCGTCAATGACGGCGGCGGTGTTGTGATAAATCCCGGCGGCGCGTTTCTCGAACAGCGAGGCGATGATGACGACTTCGTGTTTCTTCGCGAGTTTGCAAAAAGCGTCTGTGCTTGGACCGGGAATTTTTTCGGCCAGTCCGAAATTTTTATGGTCTTCGCTCTGGCAAAAATATTGGGAGCGGAACAATTCCTGCGTGCAAATGATTTGCGCGCCTTTTTTTACGGCGCGTTCGGCGAGCGAAATTGTTTTCTTCAAATTCGCGTCGGGATTCGCGGAAGCGGCGGATTGAACCAACCCCAATTTCACGACCTGGGCGGAGGCGCGTTTCATGAGCTTGTGGTGTGGCCGCGGACGCGCGCGGTTTCCTCGAGGATCATGGTCTTGCCATGTGGATCGTCGGCGGCGGCGCGCGGGACTTCCTGCCCGAAAAGTTCGCGGATGAATTTGCCGAGCGTCTCGTTGGTCGGGCCGTAGCCATCGCGGTAGATGTAATATTCGAGATCGTACATCAATTGATCGGCGGTCGCGTAGCGCCGGTCGGGATCGCGCGCGAGGCAGTGATGAAGAATGTCGTTGAGCTTGTCGTCCACCCGCGAGTCGAGCGCGCGGAAATCGGGGATCGGCTGGTTCATGATTCGATTGCGCGATTCCTCGGGAGTCGTTCCTTTGAAGAGATTCCGTCCAAGCAACAGGTGCGCCAGTACCACGCCGGCGGAAAAAATGTCCGCGCGCTTGTCGGTGACCTGAAAATCCGCCTGCTCGGGGCTCATGTAATCGGCTTTGCCGGCGACGACCTCGCCTTCCTGATCGGTCAAAAATCCGCGCGCCTTGGCGATGCCGAAATCCGTCAGCTTCACGTCGCCCTCGAACGCGATCATGATGTTCTTGAAGCTCACGTCGCGATGGACAATGCCCAGAGGCTTGCCGTTTTTATCGGTCTTTGCGTGCGCGTAAGCCAGTCCGCGCGACACGCGACTAGTGATGAACACGGCCAGTTCCTTCGGCAACGCCTTGCGTTTATCGGTGAGCTGATGCGTAAACTGCTCCAAATTCACGCCGCGAATCAATTCCATTGCGATAAAGGCGACGCCGTTGGTTTCGCCGAGATGGTAAGTCTGGACGATGTTTGTGTGGATCAAGTCGGCGACGAGTTTGGCCTCGCCGATGAAATTCTCGATGAACATCTTCTGGCTCGCGAAGTTCGGGCGGATGATCTTGATGGCGACGCGCTTGACGAAATTGCGCGAGCCGTGCTGCTCGGCCTCGTAAACGATCCCCATGCCGCCCTCAAAAATTTTGCGGACGATTTCATACCGGAATTCGTTTTGTATGGTGAAAAGCGGCACGGGTGAATGGTGAGAAATTGCCCCGCGAAGTCAAGTCGGCGCTACACCGGCAAAAGACAGTCCTGAATTTTTTATGTTTTTTTGCTTGCACGATTCGCACGAAGGACTTTAATTCGAGCCAAGTCACATGACTTTTTGAACAAAACAACAACACAACAACCACCAAAGAACAGGAAGGAACGACATTATGGCAAAAGCTATCTCAAAATCGCAACTCGCCGCCGCGATCGCTGAAAAGGCGCAACTCTCCAAGAAACAGGCGACGGAAATCCTCGAACACCTCGCCGTGCTCGCCTACAAGCACGCCAAAGACACTTTCACGCTGCCCGGCATCGGCAAGCTCGTCTTGCGCAACCGCGCCGCGCGCATGGGGCGTAACCCCAAGACCGGCGAGACCATCTCGATCCCGGCCAAGCGCGTCGTGAAATTCCGCGTCGCCAAAGCCGCGAAAGACGCCATCCTCGGCGCAAAGTAATCCGTCCCCTTGTCACAAGGCGCTTCGATCCGTCGGAGCGCCTTTTTTATTTCCTTGAATCGGGCGCGACGTCTTGCGAATTAACAGGGACAGGATTTTCAAAATTTCATGGTCAGATTCCTAATCAACCGCGCGAAATGGATTGTGGTCGCCGCCGGCATTCTGGTTTTCGCGCTGACGCAGACCGAATGGCTGCAGACCATCCAGCTTTGGCAGCGGGCTGAAGGCTTGCTGATCGACAACCGGTATTTGCTGCGGGGAAACCGTCCGCCGGACCCGGACATCAAGCTGGTGGGGCTTGGAACCAGTTCGTTCAAACTGGACACGCTCGCGCCGGAAGAAATCGCGGCTTCCCCGACGCTGCAATTGATGCAACAGCCGTGGCCGTGGGACCGGAAAGTCTACGCGGCGATTCTGGAAAAATTGATGGCATCGCACGCGAAGGTGGTGATGTTCGATTTTGTTTTCGCCAGCGAAACCGAAGGTGACGACGCTTTTGCACAGGCGCTGCAAAAATACAAAGACCATGTCGTCATCGGCGAAATGTTTGCCGACGAAACCGGCTCCGATTCCAAGACAAAAAAACTGACCGTGCCGAACGACCGGCTCTTGCTGCCCGGCACCGAATCCGTCGTCGGTCTCGTCAACATGTGGCCGGATTCCGATCAGGTCGTCCGGTCTGTGAAATATCACACGTCCTTGGAACGCGAATCGGGACTGCGAGGATTTCCAAACGACTTGACGCACATCGCCGCGTTGACCGTAAAAAAATTCACCGGCAAGACAATCGCCCCGCCGGACAGCGATTTTCACATCATTGACTTTCAAGGCAGCGCGGGAACTTACCGGCCCTTGCCGGTGGAAAACATGTTTGTGGATACGCTCTGGCAAAAACCGCCGTTCAGCGGTGGAACAATTTTCAGCAACAAAATTGTTGTGGTCGGTCCAACTGCGGAAATTTTTCATGACATCCACACCACTCCGTTCGGCGACACGCCCGGCCCGGAAATCCAGTCCCAAATCATGGCGGCGCTGCTGGACAGGACCGCGCTTGCTGAAACTTCCCCAGCCCTCAATGTCGCGCTTGCGCTGTGCGCGATGATTCTGGCGCTGGCGATTTGTTTGTGGATCAACCAGGCGCTGCTCAAAGTACTGCTGTTGATCGGGACGACCGTTGCTTTTTTCGCGGCGTGTCAATTTGCTTTTACGAAGGCCGATCTGGTCGTCGCGATGATGCCGCCGCTTTTTTGTTTTGTGGCGACAGGTTCATTTGGCGTCATCCTTCAATTTGCCCTGGAACAAATCGAGCGGCGGCGTTACCGCAACGTGCTTGACCGGTACGTTTCCGAAAATGTCGCCAAGACGATTCTCGAAGACCGACGCTCTTTCGTGGAGGCCTTGAAGGGACGCAAGCAACCGGTGACGGTTTTGTTTTCCGACATCCGCGGCTTCACCACCATGACAGAAAAATCCGACGCGGACAAACTCGTCGCCCAACTCAACGAATATTTCGCGGACATGGTCGGAAGCGTGTTGCAACAAAACGGCACGCTGCAAAAATTCATCGGCGACGCGATCATGGCCGTTTGGGGCGACACTTACAGCAAGGGCATTGAAACGGATGCGCGCCGGGCCGTGACGTGTGCACTTCAAATGCGCGCCGCGCTCGCAAAGTTGAATGACAAATGGAAGGACAATTCCGACCGCACGAAATTGGCCATCGGCATCGGAGTCAATCACGGCGAAGTCATCGTCGGTAACATCGGGCATCCGAAACGCATGGAGTTCACCGTACTCGGCGACGGCGTGAATCTCGCTGCGCGTCTGGAAAGCGCGACGAAACAATTTCACGCGGACATTCTCGTCGGCGAGCAGGTGGAAAAATTAACGCGCGACCAGTTCATTTACCGGACGGTGGACTTGCTGACCGTGAAGGGCAAAACCAAGCCGGTCGAGGTCTTCGCCATTTTGAGCGACCGTTCGCAACCGCCGCCCGCATGGCTCGCAAAGTATCAAGAGGCTATCAAACTTTATCGCGGCAGAAAATTTTCAGAGGCCGGCGGACTTTTTGAAAGCGCGCAAAACGACATCGGCGGGGATTTTCTTTGTGAAATGTATCTGCTTCGCTGCGCGGCCTATGCCGAGAAGCTGCCGCCGGAAAACTGGGACGGCTCCTTCACGCTTGCGGAGAAGTGAACTTCTCTTTGCAACAAACTTATTGACGTGATATGTTCAGATAATAGTTGACCTGTTTGCGCCATTATCGCCATATTTGGCGGGGTGAATCTGAAATCAGTTGGATCATATGAAAACGCTAATCGTCCTTTCGCTATGTCTCGGCTGTCTTGCAGCCGCTTCGACGAGTTCTGCCATTGACCTCAAGAGGTCGAAGATCACGCAAGTCGTCAACGACGTGGAAATCATTTCCGCCGCCGACCAGACGAAAAAGACCGCCGCAGTGAATGACACTTTCACCATGCCGGACATCCTTCGCACCGGTCCGGCGTCGCGCGCGGAATTGGTCGCGGAAGACGACACCGTCACACGCGTGGGCGCGAACACGATTTTTTCCTTCGACCCGGCCAGCCGCACGATTGATCTGAAGCAAGGCAGCCTGCTCTTCCATTCACCGCACGGCAAAGGCGGCGGCACGATTCACACCGGCTCGGCGACGGCGTCGGTGCTTGGCTCGACACTCATCGTCACGACCACCTCCAGCGGCGGCTTCAAAGTTCTCGCACTGGAAGATCAAGCTGAAATCAATTTTCTCAACGGCCTGAAACAAAAACTGGACCCGGGACAAATGACTTTTATTTTGCCGGGTGGAAATCAGCTCGCTCCGATCATCATTTTCCGTCTGGACACCTTGACCGAAAACAGTCTGTTGCTGAAAGGATTCAATCAAAAACTGTCTTCCATGCCGCTCATTCTTGATGAAATCAAGAAGCAGCTCAAATTGATCAAATCAGGCAAGGAGACGGACACGGGACTGGTCGTCGGCGACAACGCGAACGCCGGCCAGGTCGAGGTGCTCGACTTCAACACGATTGAATCTCTCGTCAATTCGCCGGACGTCAGAGCCGCGCTTGGATCGGACGCGACGATCAATCAGTCCTCGTTGACGGATGCAACGATTCCCGTTCCACCCGGCCGCATTTTTCTCAATCCCGAGTTTGTGCTTCCCGGCAACAGCTTTTTCAACGGCGAGTCGTTCAGCGGATTCGCGGCACACAACATTTCCATCAACACGCCCGCCGCAAATCTCAATCCCCTGACAGTGGACATGAGTCCTTATGCAAACAGGGCCGAATTCGACATTGTCGCAGCGAATAATTTGAACATCGAAGGCTCTGTGACATTCAGCGGACTTTCAGCCGACAACACAGTTTCCCTGTTTGCTGGAAATCAAATTTCAATTTCTCCCAACATCACGGTCGAGGCCGATGCCGGCGATTTCGAATTGTCCTCTCCGGGCGCATTGACGTTGGACGGAGTCAATCTTGTGAATAACACAGGCGAACTTGGGCTCACTTCCGGTTCGGTCATTAATCTGGAAAATGGTGCCGCAGCCAATTCCGAAGGCCTTTTGACTTTCACCGCCCCGGAGGTCAATTTTTCAGGTCCGAACGTGGATGTGGAAGGCCCGACAGTCATCAACACCGACCCGAACACCGGTTCTGTCACGATGACCGCGAGTTCCGGCTCGGTGACGGTCACCGGCACATCCATCACGACCCACGTTCTCACGTTGAACTCCGGCGACGGCATTTTGCTGGATGGCAGCGGACAAATCCTTGCCGCATCCGGTGCGAACGCAACGGCAAATTTCACGGCTCCAAACTTGATCACCGTGAACAACGCGGATTTGAGTTCGTTTTCGATTATTAACATGGCCGCCAACACGATCAATTTGAGCGATGTGAATTTGGGATCGGGAATAGTGACGCTCAAAAGTCTTCTCGGACTGTTAAATGTCGGATCGTCCGTGCCGGGCGATGTGAATTTCATTGAAAACGTCTCCTACAAAGGAGGTCTAGCACAAAACTATGTCAATAACGGCGGCGGCATCACAGTGACAACGCTTCATTGATTTTTGGACTGCTTTCGATAATCTATCTTCGTGAACATTTACAGGATACTTGCAGTCCTCTCGCTGGTTTTTGTCTGCGTCATTTCCTCGCGCGCGCAACCCGCGCCCGTGCAGCAGTTGCAAAACTTCCAGTTGTCGCAGCAATTGCAAGCGCCCCTGCCCGGTTTGAGGGCCGGCACGAACGCGCCGGAATTGTATCAGGGCGAGAACGCAGACGTCGGCCCGCAACGCATCCTCCGGCTCAAGCCGCATACGGACTATTTCGACGTGCTCTTCGACAGCGAGGCTTTTTACTCGGACAACGCTAATTTTGCCCAGGCACCGAACGCCATCGGCAGCATGATTTTTGTGGATACGGTTCAAGCCGCGTTCATGCCGCCGCCGATCACGATCGGCCCCGGCAAATTTGAGCCGAGCGCCGGCGTCGCAAGCCAATGGTATAATTATGCGAACAGCCGCATGTCGCCCCTCGACTTCGAGGCGCAGACGATTTTCGCGAACGGCAGATATTCTTTCGGCAAATGGCAGATCGGCGCGGGAGTGAATTACACGCGCCTTGTGAATCAGGCGAATTACGAGCAGACCTATCAGGAACTTTTGCCGAACTTCGGCATCCAGCGGATTTTTTCCATCGGCCAGAAACTGCTTTTGGCCGTCGGTGATCAGGTTGATTACCATTTCACCGACGTGCCGTCGGTTTTCGGAAGCCGCTCCGACATCAACGACCATTTTGACAACGACGTCAACGTCACCTTGAGCTGGCAAATGACGCGCCACATGATCGTCCAGCCATTCTATCGCTTTCAGTTTTCGAACTATCGCTACAACACGCTGCAAACCTCGGACCGCAACGATTATCTCCATACCGTTGGCATCGCGCTGTTCTATTACTTCAACAAAAATGTGAGCCTGCGCACCTTCTTCAACTACAGCACCAAGACATCGGACGACCCTTTCACCTCCAACTACCACGAATATGACGGCGGCATCGGCGCGGAACTGGAATTCAAATTCTAAAATTGCTGTTTTCGCCGCGCCAGACGCTCCAACAATTTCCTAGCCGCTTGCAGATGACCCGCGGCTCGTCGGCGTAAAGGCGCGAACCCAACTTCAACGCGGCGGCGCGCAATTTTTTCTGACGCGATTCAATCAACTTGCCCAACGCCTTCACCTCGCCGGCCTGCCCAGCGCACCGCTTCGTCGCGAACTGTTTCAACAGAACAAGGTCGTGGGCATCGCCAAGTTGCTCGCCCAATGATTCCAACTCATCCGTCATCACGCGCATTTCGCGCGGCCACGCCGGACACAGCATCCGGAAATAATACCAAAGGTTCTTCACGTGTTTCCGCCAATCGTGAAAATTCTCCGGTGACGGTTTCGCGCGGACGAGTTCATAAATCTCCCGACCTCGACTGTAACTTTGCATCAATCCCGGCTCGATTGCCGGCCAGCCGACCGACTTGATTTTCAGATTGCCCACGCGCCGGTCCGTCTTCCGCAAAATACGGTTCGCCACCGCGATGGAATTTTTTTTCTGAAACCGCCGTTTTTCCCGGAGACAATTCTTCCGCAGCGCCTTTTCGATTCCGGCAAAGCGCCGCGCGGAGCGGCCCGTCAGTTTCTCGAACGCCTTGAGTTTCACGCGCGCGTCGCGCGTGGCGGCCAGACAACGCGCGGCTTCACGCAACGCCTTCGAGCCTTTGCGATAAGCGCCTTTGCCGATTTCCCCGCGCACGAGCCGCAAAATCGCGCGCAGCTTTTTGACCTCCTTGCGCACGCCGTGGACAACCGCCGGACGGTCGGACTCGCGCAAACGGCCAAGCGCCTCGCCGATGCGCTCACGGCAAAGCCGACGCACGCCCTTGGCCGGCGACTCGGTTTTTTTAAAACGAAAGGGCATGACGATGAGAAGTATAAATCTCAATCGGGAATTTATGCCAATCCAAATGTGCCGCCCCCTTTTTCATCCCGTAACAGCGAACGTGAGTTCGCTCAAACTTTCACGGATCGATTTTGAGCCGACTCACGTCGGCTGCTACAATTACTTTTGATTCCCCGGCCTTTTTTATTTTTCATCTGTGTGAATCTGTGTGAATCTGTGGTCGAAAAATGAAACCGCGCGTTCGCTTTGCTCCTTCGCCGACCGGCTATCTCCACATCGGCGGCGCGCGCACCGCGCTCTTCAACTGGCTTTACGCCCGTCACACCGGCGGCACTTTTATTCTGCGCATCGAAGACACCGACGCCGCGCGCAATTCGCAGGAAGCCGTCGAAGTCATCTTGAGCGGCCTGCGCTGGCTTGGCCTTGATTGGGACGAAGGCCCGCTCACCGGCGACGCCACCGGCGCGAGCAAAGGCGAACGCGGCCCGTATTTTCAATCACAACGCAAAGCCAATTATCTCGCACGCGTCGAAGCGTTGCTCTCTCGCGGCCTCGCCTACGAACACGAAGGCGCGGTGAAATTCCGCATGACCCGCGAGCCGATCACGATTCCCGACCTCGTCGTCGGCGATGTTGTCCGCAAGCTCACCGACCGCGAGGAAGTTGATCCCGAC